>Ga0099364_10001751_pt1 | contig 35354 bp, 30 predicted proteins | sample TergutTh196P3_FD_73070 | JGI IMG/M metagenome (GOLD analysis project Ga0099364, IMG submission 73070) | Microcerotermes parvus P3 segment gut microbial communities from Pointe-Noire, Republic of the Congo - Th196 P3 | ecosystem: Host-associated > Arthropoda: Insects > Digestive system > Gut ... | reverse complement strand
TACGCATGATGGAACCGTCGCCAAATTTGCCGCGAATATCTTTTATCGCAAGCTCTAAAACTTCCTCTTTCGTTGCCGGTGCTTTTTTCTTCAATTTTTATTCCTCCTTGATAAGCTCTCGCCACATTGTCTCCAGCGCTATGTTTTTTGCGCGTTCCCGTATCATCGTGCGGTTTCCGTTAAGGGTCCTGCTGAACGTTCTCGTTCCGGCGGCGCCGGAAACTCCAAACCATACGAGCCCCACTGGTTTTTCCCCGGCCGACGCAGCCGGCTTGAATCCGGCTTCGCCGGCTCCGTCGGGCCCCGCTATTCCGGTTACGGATACCGCGTGATCCGCGCGGTAGATATTGCGCGCCCCCTCCGCCATGGCGGCGGCGCATTCCGGGCTGACCGCGCCCCGATCCTCCAGAATATCCCCGCTCACGCCGAGGATCGCGCGTTTTGAATGATTATCGTAAGTTACGCAGCTTCCCATGAAAACTTTGGATATTCCGGGCACTTCGGTAATATCCGCCCCTATAAGCCCGCCAGTGCAGGATTCGGCGAACGCTATTTTTTTGTTCGCCCTTTCCGCTTCGTACAGTATGGCGTTCGATAATTTCAGGATCCCGCGCGGCAGGCAGTCGTCCGGAAGGATGCTCCTCGCGAGCTTTTCCGCTTCCGCGACCGCTTCCGGCTTCCCGCGTATAACAAATTCCACTGTCCCGAAGGACGGGAGAATGGAAATATGCAGGTCATTATTTTCTATTATGCGGCTGAAATGCTCTTTGACCGCGCTTTCAGGGACTCCGACCGTTACGATTGAGGTCCAGCCGCCGGAAGAGGAAAGTATACCGCCAAACTCCTGCTGGATCATTGATGAATACTCCGGAGGGACTCCCGGAAAACAATAAACTTTTGTGCCTTTACTTTCAAAGAATATCCCAAGCGCCGACCCGGTTGGGTTGATTACCGATTTCGCGGCTTCCGGCATAAGCCCCTGAGTCGGGCGTGAACGCTCTATCCAGTGTTTTATCGGGTCCGTGTAACGCGCGCTTATTATGTCATAAGCCGCATCATCGATTTTAAGCCCGCACTTTAAATATTCCGCGACCGCGAACCTTGTCCTGTCGTCGTGAGTCGGGCCAAGCCCTCCGGAAGTTATTACCAGGTCCACCTTCCCCGCCCAGTTATTCAACGTATCCACTATTGTGTTTTGCTCATCGGGGATAATTTCTATCTCCTCGACTTTCCAGCCTGCGTTGTGAAACAGCCGCGCGGCGCCCGCGCAATTTGTATCGCGCCTGATCCCGCTCAGCAGTTCATCCCCTATCGCGAGCAGCATAACCTTTTTCATGCTTTCTTCCCCATTCTTAAATGATATATGCCCTTATGGCATGAAGTATGATCCACACTATGGCCCCGCCGGCTACGTCGTCAGCCATTATCCCTATTCCGCCGGGCAGTTTTTCCGCGATGTTTACGGGAAACGGTTTCAATATGTCAACTATGCGGAACAGGACGAAAGCCGGGATTCCATAACTTACGGGCAGCGCGTACATGGCTGTCCACATTCCCGCAACTTCGTCTATTACGACTTCAGGCGGGTCTTCTACTCCCGTCTTCCTGCTGTACCGGCCTGAAAACCAGGCTCCGACGACGGTGACCGTTATTATCGCGATCCAGTGCACAGGGATAATCACCGCTATTATCAACGCCGCCGCGCTGCCCAGCGTGCCCGGCATCTTACGGTTCAGCAGCCCTATTCCGAAAAATGTCGCTATGGATTTATCCAGATCAAATTTACTCATTTAAGCCATCTCCCTTGTAAAAACACCAAAAAGATCATGTTCTGTGGAATCCGAGATTTTTGCGTATATAAATCCTCCGGGTTTAATAACGCCATTAGGCTCCGACGAAAAATCAACGCCGACAAGCCCGTCAACTTCGGGCGCGTCTCGGTACGAGCGTCCCCATGCGGTTTTATCCTTTATATCCGTTGACTCGACGAGGATTTTAAGCGTCCTGTCTATAAAAAGCCGCTGCCTTGCGGCTGAGATTTGAGATTGAAGCTTCATCAGACGGGAAGCGCGTCTTTTTTTGGTTCTTTTATCGGTCTGGTTTGCGAACGATGCCGCCTGTGTCCCTTCCTCCGGCGAATATTCAAAAACTCCGACCCTGTCTATCTGTGTCTCCTCCAAAAAATCCAAAAGGCGGCTGAAATGTTCGTCGGTTTCCCCGGGGAATCCCGCCATCACGGTTGTCCTTAAAGCGAATAAAGGATCGTGCTCCCTTGCGTAACGAAAAATATCCCTGATGCGCGGCTCGTCCCCTGAACGGTTCATACTTTGCAGGATGCTTTCCGATATGTGCTGGATCGGTATATCAAGGTACGAAAGAATTTTTTTGCTTTCGCCCGCTTTCTCTATCAATTTGCGCGTGACCCTGTTTGGGTGCAGGTAAAGCAGCCTTATCCAAATGTCGTCGGGAGTGCTTTTTTCAAGCTCATTCAGCAGTTCTTCAAATTTCGGCTTTCCGTAAATATCGGAGCCGTAAAGGGTTGTGTCCTGCCCAATCAGGCACAATTCCCTGGCTCCGCCCTCGCAGAGTTTTATAGCTTCCGTTATAAGCTGTTCCATCGGGACGCTCCTCGCGCGCCCGCGGATCGACGGGATCGTGCAGTATGAACAGCAGGAGTCGCAGCCCTCGCTTATCTTCAAATATCGCGAAGCGGCTGAATTTTCCTTCAGTAAGCCGCGCACCCAAGGTAAATGTTCTTCTGATACTTTCGTTTTTACTTTGCCGTTTTCGCTCAAAAAACGGAGGATTGTGCCCCAATCCTCCGTTTTTACCCAAAGATCAACCGATGGAATTTCCTTTTGCAGTTCTTCCCCGTACCTGTTGAAAAGGCAGCCCACTACTATTATTTTTTTGATGACGCCGCTTTTTTTCAGATTTTCAAGGTCAAGGATCGCGTTTACATTTTCCTTAACCGCGTCTTCAATAAAGCCGCAGGTATTTATAATTGCGGCTTCGGCCTGGTTTGAAGAATTTCCGTACGCCCGCGCCTGCCCTCGTAAATCAAAATGCACCTTATGTCCGGCCGCGTCCAATAATCCTATCAGTTTCTCGCTGTCAACGGAATTTTTAGCGCAGCCGAAACTTTGGAAAAATATTTTCATACATAAATGAATTTTCTATTTAAGGCTGCTGCGGAGTCTCAAGCCTGCCACTCCTGCCGTCAGGGTAGTATACATTAACTTGCGGCCTTCTGGGCCCGCTTCTGTACGGGGAACCTATGTCCCTGCCGTTATGGATTACGGTTACTGCCCACGGGCGGCCGTAACTTACCCTCGTCATTGCGGTCAGCTCCATCGTGAACGATTCTCCCCTTCTGAGAGTTCTGTCCAATACCCTTCCGTTGCCGACACGGATTGATATCCAGCAGTCATCGTGGGAGGCTATTATTTGCAGCTCCGGTTTTGCGGGTTCCGGAGGCGGAGCCGGTTCCGGTTCCGGAACGTTGTCGCTCTCGCTCTCGTCTTCGCTGATGTCATCACTTTTTACGTCTTCGCTGACTTCATCGTCAACTGCTGCTGAAAGTTGATCGGGTGGCCTTTGCTCGTTTCTGATCGCGATATTGGGGATTCCGTTTTCACTCCATTTAATAGCTACGTAGGCCATGGCTCCGAAAACTATGAGCATCAGGACCACGAAAACCCAGAAACGTGACGCTAACTTGAATCCCGGTGAAGGCGTGGCATATGGCCCAAGCATTTCTCCCCTGTCTTTTTCCTGTTTGCGCGTACCTTTCAGAAGCCAATGCCGGAATTCCGGATATAAATCGTTAAACTCAAGTATTCCAAGGTATGTACGAATGAACCCTAAAGTATATACGGGACTGGGAAGAATTTCATAATTCGCGTTTTCCAAGGCGTCAAGATATGACAACTGAATCCTTGTCTTTTGATAAACGTCTTCAAAAGTTAATCCCAGCTCTTCCCTTCTTGCTCGGATTTCTTGTCCCAGCTCTCTGAGAATGTTTATTTTTTCTTCAGGCAAAGGCATAATTGTTCCTCCACTCTCACTTAATTTTTTCCTGAAACCAGGGCCTTTACGTCCCTTATATATTGAGCGGGGTTATCTTGTTTAAATACCGCGCTTCCCATCACTAATACGTCACAGCCGGATTCGGCAAGTTTACCCGCGTTTCCGATATTTATTCCCCCGTCAGCTTCTATGAGGAAGTCGAGTTTTTCAGATTCTCTCCAACATGCAAGCTTATGCAGTTTAGGGATCGTAAATTCCAGAAATTCCTGTCCGCCGAAGCCGGGATTAACTGTCATTACAAGGACAATATCCAAAAACTGAAGCATCGGGCGCAAAATTTCCGCGGGTGTTGAAGGCGTTATGGATATTCCCGCCTTCACTCCCGAATCACGCGCGCACTGAACCACCCTGTGCAAATGAGGGGTGGCTTCCGCGTGAAAACTTATGAGGCTTGCCCCCGCTTCGATAAAATCTTCCAACATTCTTTCCGGCTTTTCCACCATAAGATGGACATCAAGGAAAGCCTCTTTGTACCGTTTTCTTAATGCTTTGACCATTGATGCCCCGTATGATATGTTGGGTACAAAGCGCCCGTCCATAACATCAACATGAAGCCAGTCAAATTCCGAATTTAAAGAATCTATCCCTGACGCTATTGAGATCGGATCCGCTCCAAGGATGGAGGGGGCGATCAATGTTGTTTTCATTTACCTGAACCTTTCCTGCCATACAAACTCTCCGCCGAGCCATATCGACACCACGGCTTCCTGAGAATAAGCGCCGTCCACCTGTACGGTTTCATTCGCTCTCGCGTTTCTTTCCAACAGTACCCGCCTTCCCTGCGGGTCCACGATCTCTATCCTAAGCGGTAACGGCCTCAGGATCGGCGGCACCTGATATCTGACTCTGGCTACTTTATCCCCGACGCCCGGCGAAGCCGGAGTTACGGGCGAAACCGGATCTGCGGGCGAAGGCGGAACGCCCGGAGGAGTTATAACTGCCGGAGGGGGAGTTGTCGTCCCGCCTGGCCCCGGCAAATTAAATTCAGGAGAATGAGGGTCATTTTGCATGGTTCTGGGCTGTTCCGGCCTTACTGTCCCTAAATCCTGCTGTCTTCTGATAGCCGCCTGCTGATCCAATACTGTCACATCCATAAGATCGGGTTCAGCCGGCCTGGCAGGAGCGGGGGCGGGCGCTGCCGGGGCTGTTGCCGCGGGGGCTGCCGCTCCTTCTCCCATTGAGATGAAAATTCTTATCCCGTCACCCCTGTTTACCATAGCTCCGGCGGCGGGGCGGGTATTCACGACCTGCCCTTCGGTTACGTTTCTGTTTCTTACCCTCTCCGCCGAGGCGACCCTCAGGCCCGCGCTTTCAAGTACCCCTCTGGCCTCCTGTTCGGTCATTTGAGAGACATTCGGAACCGCAAACCTTCCGTCCTCCGATCCCTCGCTTACAAGCAGGTCTACCCTGTTGCTTACAGGGACATTGGCGGGGGACGCCGGACTCTGAGCTATGACGGCTCCGGCGGGAAGCCCGCTGTTTGAGCTGTCCTTTATGCGAATGATGTCGCCTACGGTAAATCCATGTTCTTCTAACATACGGGTCGCCCTCGTCATGTCAATGCCGCGAATGTCGGGTATCGGGCGGCGTTCTCCGCCTCTGCTCACCTTCAGGATGATATTTCTGTCCGAGCCGCGTATCCTTATGCCCGGCTCCGGCCACTGAGCAAGCACCCTTCCGGTCGGAAGGTTGGATTCCATTTGCTCTACCCGGACGCTCAAACCCAACTGTTCCGCGTCAGCAACAGCATCTATAAGGGACATTTCACGGAAGGACGGCATGGTCATTCCTCTTTCAGCAAGAAAAACGGTGTAAAAAGCAACCCCTCCGGAAGCAAGGATCACCAGCACTATAAATAATACTGTCCATTTAAAAAATTTATCCATGAAATATATACCTCCCGTCTTGTTTAGTATAATTTATTTATGGAAATTTGGGGTTCGGAAATTAACGCTTTTTTGAAAATATTTTCAAGCGTAACCCGCAATTATTTCATTATTACGGCGGCATAAAAACCGTCAAGCCATGGCAGCGACGGCATTATATACGTTCCGAAAGGGCTTCCGCGCCTTAAATGATTTCCTTTCATCTCCAGCGGGAGAAAACGCGCCCCGCAAGTTAAAGCATTTGCGGCTATGTTCTCATTTTCCTCGCGGAACAGACTGCACGTTGAATAAATTATAACACCGCCGCGGTCGATTAACGAGAGCGCGCGGTTCAATAAATTCGTCTGGAGCCTTGTCATTCCGTCGAGTGTGGAACGGGTTGTCCTTAGCTTGGATTCCGGGCGCCGGTTCCATGTCCCGCTGCCGGAACATGGAGCGTCGAGAAGCACTATGGAAGGTTTTTTAACCGGTTCGAGCTTCGTCGCGTCCCCGGTCCTGAACAAAATTTTACCCCCGGCTTTGAGCCGTTTTGCCTCCCTTAAGGCGGCTTTTGTCCTGTTTTCCGAAAGCTCCCAACATTCCATGGACGCGCTCCCCTCCGCCTGAGCGAACTGGAGGGCTTTCACCCCGCGCCCCGAACACATGTCGAGCACATGCCCGCCTTTATAAAAGCGGGATAAGAGCTCTCCTGCCATCATGGACGACTCGGTCTGCGGGGAAAATTCCCCGTCCGCGTACCCGGGAAGCCCGGCAGGGAATACGGTGGCTGAAATCCTTACGCTTTTTGGGATCAACGGAGATTGCCAGGCGTTAAGCCCCGCTTCCTTCAATTTTTTTATTACGGGCTCCGTTGTTTCGCTGGCCCTTAAAGAGGAGTAAGGGCGAATGTTCGCGCAGCTCAATAATTCGTTTACTCCCGCGTTCCCCCATGATTTCAGCCATAACGGAAGCGCCCATTTCGGTATCCCCGCCGCGAGGGCTTTTTCGGAAATTATCGGGCTTGATTTAATTTTCTTTAATAATTGCGTCCCTTCCGTTTCAACTCTGCGTAAAACCGCGTTTACCAATCCGCAGGCCTTGGGCTCAATTTTGCGAACCTCGTTTACTATCCCGCTTACAAGCGGGGCGGGTTCAAAATGCCTGAGTTCAAGCAGCCCGGCGGTTCCGACGGTTAACGCGTCGGATACCGGCGGGGATATTTCAGTCTTTACGAAACGGGAATATATATCCTGCCACAGGTTGTACCTTCTCAACGCCGCATATACGAGCGAAGAGCAAAGGGACAGATCTTCGGCCTTCATCTCCGTCGCTTTTTTCCTCAAAATTTCGCTTGCAAATCCGCCCTTTAGCACTTCCCGCCAGACGAACAGCGCCCCTTCAATTCCGCGCATGATAGGCCTCCCTTTCGCAGAGTACAACAATCTGCCGGCTGGCACGATGTGGAGCTTCTGTTTTACTCTTCTTGTTAAGCGTTCACGATATCTGAAGCTCGGATACAGTTTTACCATGCTTTTATCATATCACAACTCACAGTCCCTGGAACCGGCGCGGCAGGAAAAGTATCCGCGCCTTTCATCAAATTCGTAAAGCTTCCTTTCTTTTGGTCATGATTGGTCAATATCTTTGTACTTTCTTTGCGCATTGTTATATCGATCGAGGGGGGCTTCGTTATGGTTAGTAGTTAGTAGTTAGTAGTTAGTAGTGAGAAGTGATTAGTGATTAGTGGTTAGAAAAGACAAAAAACAGAAACAAGAACAAGAACAAGAAACAAGAACAGAAAAAACGCGCTTAACAAACGCGTTTTTTTGTCTTTTATCTTTGTTTTTGCATTTGCATTTGCATTTGCTTTTGTTTTTGCTTTTGTTTTTGCTTTTGCTTTTGCTTTTGCTTTTGCTAACCACTAATCACTAACCACTAATCACTGTCTTTTGTCTATAAGGGATATGCGTATTGATTTACGCAAGGCGTCATTTAATATATCAGCGCTTTGTAATTGAGAGCGCGTGCGAAATTTCCCTGAATGGGCGAAATATCTGTAATTGCAATCGTAGGAGCGGCATTGATGAAGAAACTAAGCGATTCGCACGCTTCACTTCGTTCAGCGGCTCACTGCTTATTTGCCGCCCGTTCTTGCGGGAAAGCGCTCCCAAAAAAATAATTGGAGGAGAGTTTAATATGTGGTATGACTACAGCGAGGAAAGGGAATTGGTAAAATTCCACGCCCGCATAGGGGAGAACATAAAAAAAGCGCGCGAGGCGCGCATGTGTTCTCAGAAGGAGATCGCGGGCCTCGCGGGGCTTTCGCAGAGCCAGCTTTCGCGCATCGAAGCGGGGGAACGGGGAGCGTCACTCTACGCCCTCTCAAGGATAGCGAAAGCTTTGAAAATCAGTCCGGGAGACCTTATTGAACAAAAAGAGCGGCTCCCAATGCAACAATTTGATGGATTGTTGCATTAGGGGAAATTTTATCATACATATTTAATTTTTTGTATAAATAAAATACGATTTAATACTCTAACAGCAATTTTTTACCTCACAAATTTCTTTATCTTTCAAAATCTCTTTCGCGTCCCAAATAACGCAAATTTTCAAACTTTCACCTCCTTCCAACAATAAGCCAGCCATAGCTAAATCGCGCCATACAAAGGATTTTTGCGCTAATGCAACAATCCATCAAATTGTTGCATTGGGGGAAAAATCTTGTTTGGGGGCGCTGTGAAGTTTGAGCTTGAAAAAAATCACGGAAACAAGCGGCAAACACTCGTTTCTTTCATTTTTTTCATGTTCAGGCTTGACATGCGGAAGGAATTCTTTGTCATCGGAAAAGGGGGGAGATCAAGGCGGAGGAAATTAAGCATACGCGGTGTTTTTTGCAGCACAGCCCTGAAAGGGAACGTTTCAGGGATTTTAAAACTATGAAAGGAAGTGTTTTTATGCGTAAGTTTTTAAGCGTTTTAATGGTTGTATTATTCACGGTTGCAATGTGCGGAACAGCGTTGGCGGCAGATTTGCAAATCATGGGCGGAACTGGCGGCGAAGCGGGTAACGCTGGTGAAGGGAAAGGCGGACGCGGTGGTTATGTTGGGGATGACTTTGACACAGATATGACTCAACCGGGTAGTAAAGTTGGGGGAAGTGGGTTGGTCAAACCTTTGTATGAAGAAGAAGGGTTAGATCCCGTCGTTGGCGGTGGTGGCGGCGGCGGCGGTATGGGCCACGCGGTTGCAAGTAGTCGGACTGAGGGTGGCGAAGGCGGTGGGCCTACTACTTCTAAAGGTGAGAAAGGTGATGATGGGACAGCCGTGGGTGGTGATGGTGGAGACGGAGGTCCAGAAGAAGGAGTAGGGGGTTACGCAGGCGGAGCTGGAGGCGCTGGCGGAGAAGAAACTGGGCTTGGCGGCGGCGGCGGCGGTGGCGGTATTGCAAGTTTTACCTTGGGGAAGGACCTGACGGTGACTAACTTGGAAGTAATCGGCGGCAATGGCGGCTCGGACAATGTTGGTGGCAGCTTAGCTAAAGGCGGCGGCGGCGGCAACGCGACTTTGGAGGTCGGCAACTACGATCTGACAGTAACAGGCGACTTGGAAGTAAAAGGCGGCGAGGGTGGAGACGTAAAAGACAAAGGGGCTGGCGGGAAAGCGACGCTTACTGTCGGCGGTACTCTCGTGCTTGAAAAATCAGGCGTGGAAATAGCCCTGGATGGACAGGACGCGGAGGTAGAGGTCTATATCGCTACCTTGGACTTGGCCGGGGGTGGAACCATCGGGCTGGACATGACCGACGCCGTGGGTAGCGTGACTATCGACAAGATAGTATTTAGTGGTGGAGGAACATTAAATATCACCGGAACGACAGCAGACGATACTGACCTTGAGGTAGGCGCGGCTGGAGGTACGATCAATCCGGGTTCTACTCAGGCATTCGCCAACGTCGTCTTGAAAGGCAACCTGACGATGGATACTAAAGACCTTAACTTTACCGACACTCTGAGTGTGGACACAGACGAAATCATTCTCACAGTTGTTACTGAACTCGATGCGAGTGGCAAAACTTTGAGTTTCAATATTGATGCCATGGAAGATGGAGGGTATATGCTGGGGGTCATGGACAGTGCGGAGACGGGCGGGAGTGTGATCTTTACCGCAACTTCTAAGCTGGAGTTTGAGGGTATACCTTCTCTGTCGGTGAACGAAGGGATTGCGCTAATTGTGGTCCCCACTGGCGGATTCACCGGGGAAGAATATGTTGAAGATTCTGCTTTTGTTTACAAGGGATTCACGTTCAATTTGGAGGTATATGAGAATTGGGAAGGTGAAGGAGTTGATTGCCTGATTCTTGAGGTAACGGGCGTACCGTCGCCCTCCGGCGGCGGCAGCGGATGCAACGCCGGGTTCGGCTTCCTCGCGCTTGCCCTTCTCGGCTCAGTTCCGTTTGTTTTTAGGAAAAATAGTTAGTAGTTAGTAGTTGGTAGTTGGTAGTGAGAAGTTAGTAGTTAGAAGTGGTTAGTGATTAGTGGTTAGTGGTTAGAAAAAGCAAAAACAAGAACAGAAACAGAAACAGAAACAAGAAACAAGAAACAAGAAACAAGAAACAAAAGACAAAAAACCGTGTTCGGGAGAACGCGGTTTTTTTGTCTTTTGCTGATCCCTGAAGTAAAACGGGCGGCAAGATGCCGCCCCTACGGTTTTTTGTCTTTTTAACTACTCACTACTCACTACTCACTGCTAACTGCTAACTAATCAAATCCGTATAAAGAATTAGACCTTTGTTGACCTTAATAGTTCCCGGTTCACAAAATTGATGCAAAATTGTTATAAAAGCCAATGGCTATTATCCATTTCTAATTACGCCGCGCTGCCATGATTACTACAGGGAACGCCAGCGCTAAAGCGCCGGCTCCCGCACTGCACCCGCCGTCATCTCCATCGTTGCCATCATCATTACCATCGCTGCCGTTATGGCTCACCGTTACCGTTGCCACGTTGAAACGCACAGGCTTCGCATCCGTCGCGCCTGCCTCGCAGAAGTAATAATAGGGGCTTCCTGTTGCCGCGAGCGTCGCGGGTATCGCGAAGACAGCGCTCTCCGCGCCTTTGAGCGGCGTGCCGCCCGTATTGTTGTTTGCCGTATTGCTGTACCACTGGTAAGTGAGCTCCGCTCCCCGCGTCACGCTTGCCGAAACGGAAAGGCTGCCGGTAATACCGCCTTGCGTGACGGCGGTGTTTGGCGCGGGCTGGGTGATTATAGAGATCATCGGTACCCCTGGGTCGAAGTCGAAAGGAAAATTTTCCGTGCCGATTTTCAGTTTTGGGAAACCGCGATCATCCCAGTGCCATGTGCCGCCGTCGGGGTCAAACTTCCATTTCGTATGCGTTGTTTTATACGTTTCCTGTGCCATAAGCTGGGTTATAGTCACTATGCCGCCGTGGATGCCTTCATGAGTGCTTCCCGGGTCGTTTGCCGAGATATTTGCCCCCTTCACTGTGGCGCACTGGTAACGGTAGCTGTTTGCGATTTTGTTGCCCAATCCCTCGGGCCTTCCCAGCAGCCCTCCGGCTTCGTTTCCGGTTGCCGTGACATTGCCCGTTGCGTAGCAGCTTTCGATGACGTTGTCGCCGCTGGGGGCGTATTGCCACCCCGCCAGCCCGCCGGCGATGTTTCCGGCTGCCGTGACTCTGCCTGTTGCGTAGCAATTTACGAGCTTGTTGCTGCCGGTGCTGGTGGCGTATTGCTGCCCCACTAACCCGCCGACGTAGTTGTTGCCGCTGACATTGCCCGTGGCATAGCAATTTTCGATGAGGCTAATGCCGCTGGCGACGTATTGTCGTCCCACCAGCCCGCCGACGTAGTTGCTCCCGTTGACATCGCCTGAGACGTGGCAGTTTACGATGCTGCCGTTAGTTTTATACCCCACAAGCCCGCCGGTGTATAATCCTCCTTTGACGCCGCCTTTGACGCTGTCAATCACCACGCCGAGGTTTTTTATATCAGCGCCGCTTGTATATCCAAACAAGCCCGCATTGCTAACGCCCTCCTGGCTGATCCACAGTCCTTTGATCACATGCCCGTCGCCGTCGAAGCTACCGGTAAAGCGAGAGTTATTGTCAGATGTGCTATTATCTCCGATTGGCGCCCAGCCCGCGCCGTCTGGATTAAGGTAACCGCTCAGGTCTATGTCTTCGTCAAGTTTGTAATGCGCGGTTAAGTCTTTGCGCACCGCGTCAAGCCCCGCCGCTGTGGTTATAATGATTGGATCCTCCGGCGAGTCGCCGGGGTCCGCGCACGCGCCAAAGCAAAGCGTTAAAATTATCGCCGCCGCTGAAAAAATCGCTGAAAAAATTTTATTCATTTACGTTGTTCGCTTCCTCTTTCAAAAATTATCGGGGCTGTGATAAAAGTCAACTGATACCAATTCGCAATCAATAGGGACGGAACTAAAAAATTACTGGATTGCCGCGCCTGCCTATGGCAGGTTCGCAAAGACGAGAAAATACGCCATTGATTGCAAAATAGTATGACTCCTGTATCAGCCCCAAATGCAATAGAACATTGACAATAAGCTGATTCTACACTTGAAAAATCACCCCGATTTTCGGATAATATTTTTATTCCAAAACAAAAGCCAACGGATTTAGTAGTGAAAGGTATGGTACGTTATAAATCACACTCCGAAGATTTCCGAGATGTCCGCGTTTTTGATGACACGTTTCGTCGCTTTTCCGGCGTTTTTCATCAAACTGCTTATTTTCTCGTCAATGGATGCTTTGATAAAGGCGTTCACGTCCACGCCGCGCAGCTTGAAAAACAGCAGCGGGTCCTGGTCAAGCCTTGCGCCGACGCCGTATAAAACAGCCGCCACATGCTTGCACATGTCCGCCCAGTCCGGGCAGGAACAGCCCATATGGATTTCACTCGGTGATGGGAAAAGCCCCTTTTTCTGCGTCAGAAACAGTTCTCCAAAGTCTTTGGGAAATTTGCCGTCAATCAGGTCGGACACGCTGTCTATCCGCCGTCCAACCGCCTCGGCTATGTCCTTTTTGCGGGTTTCGCCTAAAACGTCGATTTTTATAGTGACCGCGTACAGCCTGGTGCCCATTACTTTGCCCGTGACAAGCCCTTCGTGTATCCTCAAATCCACCACAAAGCCGTTCTTGACATACGCGCTTCCCCGCCCGATACGGTTGCGGAAATCGGCGTAGGATTCCAAGTTTTTGCACCAGGCGCCGCCCCACCATGTTTTGGCGATTTTGTTTCCTTCAATGGTCACGGGCGATAAGTTCGCGTCCTTTTTCCGCAGTTTTTCGATCTCCTTAACGGCTTTTTCTTTCTTTTTCGCGACAGGCACATATTCGCTGTAGTCATACCAGCCCATTTTGTTATGTTACTCCCCCTAGTCTGAACAAATCGAACAGTTCCTGATTGCTCATCCCGGTAATCCAGTTCTCGCCGCTCGTGGCCGCAATCACGTCATTCGCCAGCTTTTGCTTGCTTTCGATGATAATGTCAATTTTTTCCTCGATCGTCCCCGCCGTCACGAATTTATGAACGCAGACATTCTTTTGCTGGCCGATACGGAAGGCGCGGTCTGTCGCCTGGTTTTCAACCGCGGGATTCCACCAGCGGTCAAAATGGACGACATGGTTCGCGCCCGTCAGGTTCAGCCCGACGCCGCCCGCTTTAAGCGACAGCACCATAAACGGCACGTATTCCGCGCTGTTAAAGCGTTCCACTAACGAGCCGCGTTTCTTCACCGGCGTGCCGCCGTGCAGGATCAACCCTTCGCGCTCAAAAACCGTCTTCAAAAAATTTGCCACAGGTTCGGTCATTTCCTTAAATTGCGTAAAAACCAACACCCGTTCGCGCTTATCGCGGATCACCCCGCAGATTTCGGACAGCGCTTCAAACTTTCCGCTGTATTTTGGCGCAAATTCCAGGTTGCCGAGATACTGGTCAGGGTGGTTGCAAATTTGCTTGAATTTCATGATGCTGGCCAAAATTACGCCCTTGCGGTGGATTTCGCTCATTGGGTCTTCCATCACGCGCTTTAATCCCTCCACAAGCTGGTTGTACAGAGCTACCTGCTTCTTTGTCAATGTGGTGTACTGCTTGATTTCCGTTTTGTCCGGCAAGTCGCTGATGATGGTCTTGTCGGTTTTCAGCCGCCGCAGGATAAACGGGCTGACGGCATTGCGCAGTTTTTCGTAGCCTGCCGTGTTATCTTTCAGTTCCTTCGTGAACGAGGCATACTCCTTTTGCGAGCCGAGCAGTCCCTTGTTGAGAAAATCAAAGACCGACCACAGGTCTGAAAGCCGGTTTTCCACAGGCGTGCCCGTCATGGCGATCCTGCTCCTTGAGGACAGTTTTTTAACCGCGGTCGTCTGCTTGTTCCCGTGATTTTTAATGGCTTGCGCCTCGTCAAGTATCAGCAGGTCCCAGGTTACTTCCGACAGCCGGCTGACCCGCGTGACCATGCCGTAGGTTGTAATGAACAAATCGGCGTCGTCCGCCGAAAAATCCTTTTCCCCGCCGTGCAAAAGCTTAATGGACAGCAGGGGGGCGAACCGCTCCGCTTCTTTTTTCCAGTTCGTAATGAGCGACGCGGGAATTACCAGCAGCGTCCTGATTTTGTCCTTTCGCAGAAAGTCAAGGAGCGCTAAAATCTGAACCGTTTTCCCCAGTCCCATGTCGTCCGCTAAAAGCGCCCCGAAGCGGGATTTCGCCATAAAGTTCAGCCAACTGACCCCTGTGGCCTGGTACGCGCGCAAATCGCCGCGGAAACTCCCGCCTAAGCGCAGATCGGCGATCTTGGAGGGGTTCGTCATTTTTGCTTTCAGCGCGTGCAACCATTCGCCATTCGTAACCTCAATCTGGGCTTCTTCAACCGCTTCCGCGAGGGGCAGCAGCCCGGACTGCATACGGATTGCCTCCGCGATGGATATATCCTTTCCGTCAATCTCATCGAACGCCCTTAACAGGCTTCTCAGTTTGTCCGGGTCAACTTCCACCCATTTGCCTTTGAGAAAAGCAAGCCCGCGTGTCTCGGAAATTAATTGCGCAATTTCGTCGCGGGTAAATTCCTCGTCGCCCAAATATATGGACGGAGTGAACGCCATCAGCGCGTCCAATCCCGCGGCGGACGGCTCTTTGCCGCCGACGCTGGCCTTCAAACGGGCGTTGGATTTTTTCTTCCAAAAATTCGGGATGCGGCAGATTACCCCACATTCCTCATAAACCGGGGTCTCGCGTAAGAATGTGTAAGCTTCTTCCGAAGTGAGCCGAAGGGGTGAGAACAGTTCTCCGCTCTCGATCAGGTCTGAGATGAATTCGCTCTTATCAGCGGCGCGGCTGACGGCGGAGAGCAGTTTTAACAGCTTCTCCTGTATGTTTTCATTACTGCCGCCTGATTCGAGGGCGTTTTTCAAAGGGACGTGCCTGACGTTACCCTTTTCGCCGTCGGAGTATGTCGCCAAAAAAGCGAAGGGGTATTTCTCGTCCTTGTGCTCCACAAGATGGAAAAATACGCGCCCGGCAACGTTCAACCCCGCGTTTTTCGCCTTGAAATATTCCTCCGCCGTCCCTTGAAACGCGGCGAATTCGCGGTTGAACACATCCGCGATATCCGAATACACGCGGCTGATCCAATTTACGTTGACGAACTCGCACCCGATAACATACGGGACGCCGCGCAAAAGCTCCAACAGCCCTTCGCGCGAAGGGGACGGCGCTAAGCGGGAAATATCGGTATCGGGGCTGCGGGAAATATCCCGGATGACGCTCTGCGCAATCTCTATCAAAAATCGAACGGATACGTCGTATCCGCTCTTATCCGAAAACGCGCGGGAATAAAGCGCGCTGTGCGGGTCTTTTGAGAAGTCAGCATAAAACGCGGCTTGAAGCCGCGTGTCGTCATTTTTTTCAATCGCCCCCGAGTCCGCCGTAAACCCGTTTTCAGTGTAAATCGCTATTGCCTTGGAATCTGTGTTGTGCATTTAAATTTTTTCTTTCTAAAAAATATACCCTGTCATTTCGCTTTCCGGTTTACATACGCGCGGTAAGAATTCAGGGAACGGGAAATCCGTCTCCAGTAAACGCCGCTGTCCCCTCCGTAATACCTGCCGAGAGCCGCTTGAAGATTATCGCTGTCGTTTATATATCTGGATAACAGAAGGCAGCCCGCGGCAGCCCCAAATTCCGGCTGAGTAAGCATATCCTCGCTGAAAATCCCGTTTGCCCTCAATAATCCGGAGTGAATACGCCACACGACCTGCATTAAGCCAAGCGCCCCATAACCGCTCCTCGCTTCGGGGTTAAAATGGCTCTCGGTATGCGTCACGGCCACCGCCAGTTCAAATGGAACGCCATATTTTAAACTGTAGCGTTTCAGCGCGGATGCTATCCTGAACGCTCTTTTCGGCGGAATATTAAAATTCTGCGCCTGAATATAATCTGAAAGGGTTTCCACTTCCGACATATATTTACCATAAGCCGCGCCGACCTCGGAAAAATTGCTGTCAAGATCGGGCAAATATTGTGAAATATAATCTTTTACAAAATAATTCCAGTCGTTTATAAAATTTTCCGTTTGGGACAACTGCCATGGCTGCTCTGCGCGGATGCCAAAAGGAGCCATAAATAACGCTATCATACCGAGGCTTGCCAACATATATACTGCAAAGGACAGCAAAAAAAGCAAAATAATCGCACGGCGGAAATTATGCAGCAATATAATCCCTCCAAATGGAACCTGTGAAAAATTCTTAATAGCTGTTGACTACTTCAGTAAGCAGGGAAGTTAAAACAGTCTGATATTCATTCCCGAGGAAGCGCATTGGGTCGTAAGCCCGCCCATTTATGGCAACTTCAAAATGAAGGTGGCTTGAAGTCGTTCTGCCGCTATTGCCGACATAGGCTATTATCTGTCCCGCGTTTACAATATCCCCTTTTTTTACGGCAAATTCGGAACAATGGGCATAACGTGTTTCAATTCCGTTTCCGTGGTCTATGATGACAAGCCTGCCATAACCGCGCAAAGCGGAGTCGGCGCGCTTTACCACGCCGCCGCGGGATGCCATGATGGGGGTTCCCTTTGGCATGGGGATATCTATGCCTTCATGGATTCCGTACCGCGTTCCGTTAAAACGGAAACCATACCCGGAAGAAATTCTGCCAATGACAGGCCAGATAAACGGCTGTTCTTTAATAAGAGCTTCATAAAGCTCCGGCAGGTGCTGGGCTCTATTCCTGTTCGCCGGAGGTTTGTCAGCGCTTTTAAAGGCGGGCAGCTTCGGCATATCCACATCATGATTGCCGGAAGGCAATTTATCGGGAATATCAATATTTAACAGCTCAGCAGGCAAAAGAAGTTTATCCGGCATTGGGTTTTCCATTGGCATTAGGGAGCAATAAGCTTTATTTCCTCCAAATGCAATGAAAGCAAGCATCAACAGCAAGATTTTCAGCAACAGAGCACCAACTCCTTCCTGTGGGAAAATGAATTTTATCATATATTGCTCCGTCATTCAAATATTAGTTTCAGATTAGTTTCAGATTTTATTTTTTATATTTTAGAGCCGTTGGCTCTTTCCTGTGCAAATTTTTCGATGCTAAATTTAGTTTTTACAGTGTTTTGTGTGCCTGAACTTTGTGAATGATTTTGAGAGGCGCTATAATAAAATTTTGGCAATCATAAAATTTAAATTTCAATAATTTCATATCTCATATCTCGTTCCCGGCTTCATACAGACGCCACTTGTCAAGCTCCCGCGCGTATTTCGCAACGTCGCCGCGCCGGATATATACCCTGTTCCCGTTCTTCATGATAAAGTCACGGTCTACTTTTTCCACATAGCTCATATTCACGATATAGCTTTTATGACATCTCTGGAAGCGCGGCGACGGCAACTGGCGCGCGAAGTCCTCCAGTTTCATCGTCGAACCCGTTTCTACAACTCCGTTCGCGGTGTGTACATGGCAGTTGTGCCCAATGACCTCCACATAGTAAATATTATCCAAAGGAATATCAATGACCTGCCCTTTAACGTTCACGATGCAGGTTTTTCGAGAGATCTCCATCAGCGCAAGGCGTTTTTTCAGCACTTTTCTTAGTTTTTTATACTCCACCGGCTTTAGCAGATATTGATCCGCGCCCACATCGAAGGACTCCGGCATGTGGTTGGGGCTGCTGGTGGTGAACACCACGCCGCAGGAGTCGTCCGTCTCCCTCAGCGCGCGGGCGGCTTCGACGCCCAGAACGCCGTTCATGTAAATATCGAAAAACACAAGATCAAACCGGCCCGCGGGACGGGAGGCCAGAAAAGCCGAGCCGCTTTCAAAACGGCTGACCTCGGCGGAGACGCCGCTCGCGTTTATCAAAGAGACAAGATGCTCCGCGTCCCTGTCATTGTCTTCGCATATCGCTATCCGTAAGGTGTTCATGCCTTTATCATCGCCTCCATTTTCTATTCAATATACGCTTGATATTAGCATTTTTTATCGTGTAAAATGAGAATAGTTTTTTCAGCCGGGATGGTCCGGCAAACCATGTTGCGCGCTCTAAGCCTCTGAAAACAGGCATAGGCATATTACTTGCTGTTTGTCAAATACAACTTGCGCAGCGTGAAGCGTAGTTTATTACGCCTTGAAAAAGTGGCAAAATTCATCTTGGCTTCGGCGGCGCAGGCCTTGCGCCGGATAAAATTAAATGAGGTGGCGTGATATGAAAAAAATATTTTTGCTCTCGCTGGCATTTTTACTGGCGATTAGTTTTCAAACGAACGTAACCGGAGCGTTCGCCCCCATATCGCTTGCCGCGGAGAGTCCCAGGCCTGAATTCGAGGAGCGTCGCAGGGCCGTGGGCGATATGATGGAGGCGGCCACGGTGTGGATCGTGATCGATAATCCAAGGGATTTCAACTTCGGCAGCGGGTTTATCGTTGGCGACGGGTATATCATGACGAACGCGCACGTGACCGACGAACTTAAAAGAGGAGGGAGCATTTACGTCCTGAATGAAAAAATCCCCCCGCGCCAGGCGACGATCATCGGTTCTGTCCATGAGGACAAGAATAATGCCGCAAACGTCAGGGACCTTGCCCTGCTGCGCTTCGACCCGCCCAGTGGAGCCGAGCTTCCTGTCCTGTCCTTCAACTTCGACGTGAAGCGGATGGATCGCGTCAGCGCGTGGGGCTATCCCGCCATGGCCACTCAGTTCGATATAAGAACGGAGCGTCTTAGAAGAGGGGATGTGAGCAGGATCGAAGCGCCGCCCGTCATCTACACGGAAGGGACGGTCAACGCCATCGTTCGCGGCAAAAACAACAGCTCCATCCTGCACTCGGCCTCGATCGCGGGAGGCAACAGCGGCGGGCCGCTCGTCAACAGCAGGGGCGAAGTAGTGGGGATAAACACCTGGGGCTATAAGGATGAGGACGAGGGAGCGTTCCTGAACGGCGCGCAGCTTGCCGGCGACGTCGCGCATTTTCTCGCCGAGCACGGCGTCGCCCCGCGCCTTGCCGCCGGACAGCAGATGCAACAGCAAACGCAGCCGATAACAGCCCAGACGCAACAGGAAGAGGCGGGGTTCTCACGTTTTCTCGACATGCTGCGGCCTGACCGGAATACGAGGGAAGTGGCCTGGGGCGACTACTCTTTAACGCTGCCGCGCGGCTGGAGCGTGGCCGAACAGGAAGAGGACACGCTTGTGGTCGCCAATGACGACGATACGACGGCAGTGGCCCTTTATATGGGGGATCTGGATGGGAGAAGCCTGAGACGGATGGCGCGCGAACTTTCAAGGACGCATGATGGGACGGACCCGGAGCTGGACGATGACATTTACACCTTCACATTCATAGATGAAGACGGTGACACCGCTCTGGCATGTGTCGGCGAAGGCGACGACGAAGATTCGTTCTTCGTCATATACGTGTTCGGAGACTTTGAAGACCCCGGCATCGAAGAATTTTTGAACAGCATTATATAAAAAATAGGAGGTATATTAGAAATGGCAAAGAAAATTTATTTTGTTGCGGTCGCGTTGCTTGCTGTTTTTACGGTATTTGGGCTTCCTCTGAAAGCCGAGGCCATGAGCTTTGAGAATTGGATCGTTGAACCGACGCTCTCATATGGCAGTATCAGTTACTGTCAGGACTGCGACCTGCTCAACACATACGAGTTTAAGCAGGTGACAAACCTGTCGGACATGGGCGCGAAATTAAATGAACTTATTTCCGAATTCGGTTCCGGCGATGGAAATTTGTCCCTGTGCTGGGGACATGGCGACGGCACTATGGATTACAGGTACGACGAAAAGAAAGGGCTTTATGGTTTTTATTACACCGATGAAGGAGGGCCGCAATTTATCATGCGGCAGCGAAATGACTTCTTTGAACAGGATTCATATTACGTAAATAAACTGCTCGCGTTTAAAAAAATAGATTCAGACGAGGTCAAAATGATCGAAGGAGATTACGGGACGTACTACGACTTCAGTGACGCGGAAACGGGCGATAAATACGCTGCCGCGTACAACGGAACGTTTGTTACGGATTTTGTCTATGACGATCGTGATGAAAATACAGCGCGTGATATGATTGCCGTAAAATTTGGCGATAAATGGGGAGTCCTCGGTAAAGACGGGAATACCTTAATACCGTTTGAATTCGAGCATATAACTTTTATTAACGAAAATGCCGCGTTTGCAAAATATAACGGCGAATACGGCATTCTTAATGTCTTTGAAACAACAGTGAAGTGAGAATATGATAATCAATTCTTCGCGGGCACGTCCTTCATTGAGAGCGGCTATTTCAGGCGTCGCTGTTTTTCTCCTGGTATGCGGAGCGGGATTTTATTATCCGGCGCTTGCCGTCATGAGTGACGCTGATTTCATCGAACTTTGCAGGGGCGGTTTGCCGCGGCAGATCGGCGATGCTGTAAAAAACGGAGCAAACGTGAACGCGAGAGATGAAAACGGCAGGACGCCTATCATACTTGCCGCGTGGAATAATTCCAATCGTGAACTGATAACGGTTCTTATCGAAGCGGGCGCTGATGTCAACGCGAGGGACAGAAGCGGCTGGACGGCGCTTATGTCTGCGGCGGGGATCAACCCAAATCCTGAAATGATAACGGCATTTATTAACGCAGGGGCGGATACCGGCGCGAGGGACGCATTCGGGCGAACGCCGCTTATGCTTGCGCTGGAGAGTAATCCCAACCCTGAAGTGATAACGGCCTTTATTAACGCAGGCGCGGATGTAAGCGCGAGGGATGTATTCGGGCGGACGCCGCTTGCGCTTGCGCTGGAGGGTAATTTCAATCCGGCTGTGATAACGGCTCTTATCGAAGCAGGAGCGGATGTTGGCAAGAGGGACGCAACGGCGCTGCTTATGCTTGAAACGGCACGCCGCGAGCCCAATCCCGGATTGATAACGACCCTTGTAAAAGCAGGGGCGGATATCAGCGAGACGAATAACGCCGGCAGGACGCCGCTTACGCAGGCGCTATATGATTCCAATCTTGAAGTGATAGCGGCGCTTGCGGAAGCAGGGGCAGAACTCAACGCGAGGGATATAAACGGCAGGACGCCGCTTACGCGGGCAGTGTATGACTCCAATTCTGGAGTGATAACCGCTCTTGCAAGGGCAGGGGCGGATGTCAACGAGAGAGATATGAACGGACGGACGCCGCTTATGCTGGCGGCCGGCTATCCCAATCCCGAAGTGATAACGGCCCTTATCGAAGCGGGCGCGGATGTCGGCGCGGAGGATATGAACGGACGGACACCGCTTATGCTGGCGGCGGCGAGGTACGGCTCCAATCCTGAATTGATAACGGTTCTTATCGAAGCAGGCGCGAAGCTCAACGCGAAGGATAACGCCGGCATGACGCCGCTCATGCTGGCGGCGCGGTCCAACTCCAACCCCAACCCCGAAGTTATAAAAACTCTTATAAAAGCGGGGGCAGGTGTTGACGATAAGAATAACTATGGCAGCACGCCGCTTATAATCGCGGTGGCGAGATTCCGCAGCCCGGAAGTGATAACGGCTCTTATCGAGGCAGGCGCGGATGTAAACGCGAAGAATGATTCAGGCAGCACGCCGCTTATGCTGGCGATGGATATTCGTTTCGACCCTGAAGTGGTAACGGCTCTTATAAAAGCAGGCGCGGATGTCAACGAGAGGGATAAGGATGACAGGACGCCGCTTATGTCGGCGGCGGTGTTCTACGATCCTGAAGTGATAACGGCTCTTGTTGAAGCAGGGGCGAATGTCAACGAAACTAACAACGCCGGCTGGACGCCGCTTATGCTCGCGGCGCGGTCCAACCCCAACCCCGAAGTAATAAAAACTTTGCTGGACCTTGGAGCGGGCCCGGCAGCGGCAATGGGAGACGCGGAGACACAAGCGGGCGTCCCCGCGCTTTTTAACGCTTATGAGGCGTACCTCGAAGTTTTAAAAGCAGTTATCGATAACTATGGCATTGCCGCTGTACATTACGCCGAATTAATTGATTTTAACAACGACGCGCTGCCTGAATTGTTATTCATTTCCAAAGGGCCTTCGCCGTATGATAACTATATTTCAGTCTATACTTACGCGGGAGAGGTCAGGCTGTGCTTGAACAAAGCGATAGGCGCCGGCGATTATTTCTCTGTCGCGGCGGGTAATAACGGCCATATATATTTGCATGAAGGGACCAGGGGAGATGGAGCTGTTGACGTTTATTACGCCGTAAACGACGGGGAAGCGGTCAGGGTATTGGCCCGCGAATACAGAGAGCGGGCCGGTGGCGGCGTTTACTTTGTAAATGATGAAATAGCTGACGAACATGCGTATATCAACGCGCCAATGAATGGACTGGGCATATACGGTTCGCGTATGATACGCGTAAGCGCCGCATCGGTCCACGATGTGCTCGCCGAGCTTACCGAATAATGTTAAAGATAACAGTAATGATTGCGCTGATTTGTATTCGTTTGCCGTTTATCTCCGGCGCCCATGCCTCAGAAATAATTTTAAGCTTCATTGGCGATTGCACCCTTGGCGATAACTGGTATTCCTTCCGTTTTACCTCTTATTATGATGCGCACGGGCCTGATTATTTCTTTTCCGGCGTTAAGAGTATATTGTCCAAAGATGATCTGACCATAGCAAATTGCGAGGGGGGGTTCACTTTAGAGACAACAATGGCCGACAAGGAAGGGGAGAGAAATTTCTGGTTTAAAGGCAAGCCTGAATATGCGGAAATATTTCAAAAAGGCAGCGTGGAGGTTGTCAATCTGGCTAACAATCACACTTTTGACTACGGGCGGAAAGGATATTCGGATACGAAAGAGAACCTAAAACGCTATGGAATAGCTTACTTTGGCAACGAGGAAATCTTGGTAAAGGAAATAAAAGGGATCAAGATTGGTTTTTACGGTCTATATTTTCGTAATATAACCATTCAGGCGATTGGAAACAGGATACAACGCCTGAAAGAATCGGGAGCAAACATAATTGTGGGAACTTTTCATACCGGAAATGAAAATCAATATACCCCGACGGATTTTCAAGTATATACCGCAAATCAGGCCGTGCTCCTGGGCACTGATATCGTCATCCAGCATCATCCCCATGTTATTCAGGACGTCGTATGGCATAGCAGAAATAAACTGATAGCATACTCATTGGGGAATTTCTGTTTTGGAGGGAATGCCAACCCAAGCGACAAGAGGTCCTTTATTCTGCAAGTAAAAATAGATTCGAACCTGAATCTGGCCCGCAAAATAATTCCCGTTTTAATTTCAGGCAGGAGCGACGTGAACGATTATCGCCCGGTATTGTATCCCGCATCCCCGGATTTTTAACTTTGTTATTTACAGTACCCGCCGTGCCAAGTCCATGAGTCAAAATTTTGTATCCTTCGTTCCTGATTGCGTTAGGATTCTCTGTCATAAAAAAGCATATATCCGAAATTTCCGGTCTCCTTCATTTTTTTATTATATCCTGCTGCAATCCGGCAACGCGATGCTCTCCCAGAACGTCATGCAGTTGCTTGGGTAAACTATAAAAATATCTTCCCGGGGTTCATTATATTATTGGGGTCGAGGGCGCGTTTTATTTTCCTCATCATATCTATCTCCTCGGCGCTGACGACGGTGTCGAGATACTCCCTGCGCTTGCAGCCCACGCCGTGTTCTCCCGATATTTTCCCTCCAAGTTTCCCGCAAAGCGCGTAAAGGTCCCTTATGACCTTATCCTCCGTTTCATACCATGCGGCTGCCGTAATTCCGCTTTTCATGATGGTAAGGTGAAGGTTCCCGTCGCCCGCGTGCCCGAAACATGATATATGGACATCGTGTTTCCCCGCAATTTCCTTGATTCGAGCCGTGAACTCCGTTATGGCGGATATCGGAACGACCGTATCCTCTTCTGTCTGATGGGCGGCGCCCAGGGTCCGCTCCGCTTCGGTTATGTTCCTCCTTATGTTCCATATGCGTTCCCTCTCGGTATTATTCTCCGCAACGTAAACTTCCAGCGCCCCATGCTCAAAACACAGTTTACCAACGGCGATCGCGTCGTCTTCAAGTTGTTCTTCGCGGGTCCCTTCAAGCTCGATGAGAAGCATTGCCTCCGCTCTCTCATACGGGATGCTCTCGTTAAGATATTGGCAGGAGATTTTCACGGAGTAATTGTCCATATACTCAATGGAAGCCGGAACGATACCTGTTTTCATCATGATTTGCGGGACTAAGCCCATCGCTGCCCCCGTTTCCTTAAAAAGCGCCAGAAGGACGGTAATAAATCCTGGCATCGGGGAAAGTTTGAGGATTATTTTCGTGACGATCCCAAGCGTCCCCTCCGAGCCGGTTATGAGCTGCTTGAGGTTATAACCCGTCGCGTCCTTTATGAGCTTCCCTCCGAGCTGAACTATCTCACCCGTCGGGGCCACCAGCTCCAGCCCCAAAACGTACCTGTCGGTAACCCCGTATTTTACCGCCCTGCCGCCACCGGCGTTTTCGGCCACATTGCCGCCTATCGAGCATGAAAGGGCGCTCATCGGGTATCCGGCGTAAAAAAGCCCGCTCCCCCGGACGGCGGCATTTATATCGCCGGTTATGAGCCCCGGTTCCACCACGGCGGTCATGCTGCCGTAATCGATCTCTATTATTTTATTCATGCGCTCAAACGATATGACTATGCCGCCGAACACGGGGATGGCTCCGCCGGAAAGCCCCGTCCCCGCGCCCCTCGGGGTTATGGGGATGAGCTCCCTGTTCGCGAGCCTGACTATCTCCGCGATTTCCTGAGCGCTCTGAGGCTGTACCGCGGCTTCGGGCATACGCGCGTAACGCTCCGGCATTTCGTCGCGGGAGTACCCCGATAGTCTCCCTTCATCGGTTATAACGTATTTATCCCCGACTATTTCAGCAAGCCGGGATATTATCTCAGGCGTTACCTTGTTATATTTCAAAGATGAATTCGATTTCCACTGAAATGTCGTTCGGCAGTTCATTTGTGCCGATAGCCGACCGCGCGCCCATGCCGCGATCCTCTCCAAATATATCGACCAGCAGCTGCGAACCGCCGTTTATGACCAAAGGCTGCTTGTTGAAGCCGGGAGCGCTCGCGACAAAAGCAAGTAATTTGACGGTGCTCTTGATTTTATTCAAGTCGCCCAGATATTGGTGTAATAGGCTCAGCGCGTTCAGCACGCACAGGCGCGCGGCATGCTGCCCTTCTTCGATGGTCCGTTCCGCGCCCAGCTTGCCGGACACCAGCGGAACGCCTTTCTCAGTCGGCCCCTGCCCGGAAACATACAGCATGTTCCCGCACCGTGTCACCGGCTTGTATATCCCCCCTCGGGGAGGAGGCTCCGGCAGTTTTATCTTAAGTTCCTCAAGCCTTGCGTAAACATCCATAAATATCAATCCTTTCTATATTGAGAGCTGCTATATTCATAGCAATTACGCTTGTAACTGAATCATTAAATCGCATTGTCTTTTTATTTGCCGGCATCATATACCTTGTACAAAATATCAGGGTTTTTTGCGGCAAGAGTTAAGACCTCAGCCATTATTCCCGTGTAGCCTTTACCCAAAGCTTTGTATTGCTCGATACATTCCGATGGCAGGCGAATGGTGATTAACCGTTTCACATTGCTCTGTTTGCGTCTCTTCTCCCGCGCCATAGCGGCGAACTCTGCTAATGCTTTAGGTGTGCTTTCCGGGCTGTCATCGTCAAAAACAGGCTTATGTTTCAGTGCTTCTGCATATTCAAGGCGTGCCCGCTTGAGTTCTTCTTTAGTTGGTTTTTGTCCAGCCTTTAATGTTATCGTCGTCATGTCCGTTATAGCTCCTTTGCTCTGCCTTCGTTGCTATTCGCGCGGATATCAACCGCACTGCCCCGCCTTCTTCATCCATCGTTTCCGTGTAAACTACAAAAAATAGCTTACCAACTCTGCCGAGGGTTTGCCAGCGTTCTTCCCTCATCTCGTTCCCTTCGCTGTCGTCCGGCCGTTCCAGCCGGAAAGGGTCAAGGAACACAAGCGCGGCCGTCCTAAAGCTCACATGATGCTTTTTCAGATTTTGGGCAGCTTTAGCGGGGTCGAAAACTATACGGCGGCTTTTCATTTTTAAATTGTAACACATTAAAGAAAAGTGCGGGTGGCACCCTTAAAGGTTGGTATTGCCCGCATTTGTTTTTCATTGTGAATTGCTTGCTTGTCACCTTTAGGTGACGCCCTTTAGGGTATGAATTTTAAATATGGCACGCCGTCCAATGTCCGCCGCCGCGGTCGCGCAGTTCGGGAATAGCTCGCGAACAGATGTCCATTACGCGAGGGCATCGGGGATGGAAGGAACAGCCCGGCGGAGGGTTCAGAGGACTTGGAACGTCGCCCGCCAAAATATTGCGCGTCCTCGGGCGAAACGGGTCCGGTTCGGGCACTGAGGCAAGAAGCGCGTGTGTGTAGGGGTGCAGGGGGCGTTCGAAAAAGTCGTTTTTTAACCCCGTCTCGACGACGCGCCCCAGGTACATCACGGCTATCCTGTCGCTGATGTGACGCACCACGCTCAGGTCGTGAGCGATGAAGAGATAGGTCAGCCCGAACCGCGAGCGCATCTCCATCAGCAGATTGAGGACCTGCGCCTGGACCGAGACGTCCAAGGCGGACACAGGCTCGTCCGCAATGATCAGCGACGGCTTCAGTATAAGCGCCCGCGCGATGCCGATGCGCTGCCTCTGCCCTCCGCTGAACTCGAAAGGGAACCGCCGGAGGCAGGACGAGTCGAGCCCCACAGCCTCAAGTATTTCCACGACTCTTTCTTTTCTCTGAGATGAATTTTCGCCGCCGTAAGCCCGAAGGGGCTCCTCCACGATCTGTTCCACGGTCATGCGCGGGTCAAGAGAGGCGTATGGGTCCTGAAAAATCATCTGGAACCCGCGCCGCGCCTTTCTCAGTTCCTCCCCGCTCAGAGCCAGGAGGTCCTGCCCTTTAAACAGGACTTCTCCCGACGTTGCGGGAGTCAGGCGCAGGATCGTCCTGCCGGTCGTGGACTTGCCGCAGCCGGACTCTCCGACAAGCCCCAGCGTTTCGCCCTCGCCTATTGAGAACGTCACGTCGTCCACCGCCTTTAGCACGCTTTGGGAGAAGCGCAGGATTCTTCCCCTGACGGGAAAATATTTTTTCAAAGCCCGCACCTGCAAAACAGGTTCGCTCAACACGCCCATCAACACAGCCTCCCCTTTTTCGAAAACAGCCAGCACCTGACCTTATGGTCATCGGACACCATAAATAACGGAGGCTCCTCCAGCGAGCAGCGATCCTGCCTTTGGGCGCAGCGGCTTGAGAATTTACAGCCCGGCGGGAGGTCCCGCAGAGCCGGAACTATTCCGGGGATTGCCTTTAGTTCTCTGTCCTCGCCCCGTATCCGAGGGATGGAGTCCAACAGCCCGCGGGCGTAAGGATGCGACGGAGCACCGAAAAATTCGGCGGTCGCCGCTTCTTCCAGGATACTTCCCGCGTACATTACGGCAACCCTGTCGGCGTTCTCGGCCACGAGCCCCATATTATGCGTTATCAGCAGCACGGACATCCCGGAGTCGCGCTTCAGGTCCTCTATCAGGCTGAGGATTTGCGCCTGTATGGTGACATCAAGGGCTGTGGTGGGCTCGTCGGCGATCAGAAGCTCCGGGTGCAGAACCAGCGCCATCGCGATCATTACGCGCTGCCTCATCCCCCCGCTGAGAAGGTGTGGATAGGCGTCCGCCCGCTTCTCCGGGCTTGGGATCCCAACCTTGCGCAGCATTTCGACGGCAAGGTTTCGCGCCTCCGACCTCGGCATTTTTTTATGGGCAAGGATCGCCTCGATTATCTGGTCTCCCACGGTGTAAATCGGATTCAGTGAAGTCATAGGGTCCTGAAAGATCATCGAGATGTCTTTACCCCGGATCTTCATCATCTCGCCGGTTCCCAGCCCGACAAGCTCTTTGTCCTTAAATTTTATCGAACCGCCCGCTATTTTTCCGTGAGGGCGCGGCAAAAGTCCCATCAACGCCATTGAGGTCATTGATTTTCCGCAGCCCGATTCACCCACCAGCCCCAAGGTCTCCCCCTCAAGTATATTCAGGCTCACGCTGTCAACGGGAAAGACCGGGCCCCCGTCCGATAAAAGGCTGACGCGCAGCTCCGAAATGGAAACGAGCGCTTTTTGTATTTTTTTCTCTCCTGTCTCCATGTTCTCACACCCCCTCGACGTTGCGCCTTAGCTGCGGGTCCAGCCTGTCCCTCAGAACGTCGCCGGCCAGGTTGAACGAGAGCACGGTCAGGACGATGCAGGAGCCGGGGAAAATCAGGAGCCACGGGGCGCGCGTGATATACATCCGCCCCTCGCTGAGCATGTTCCCCCAGCTTGGGATAGTTGGCGGAATGCCGAGCCCCAGGAAATCCAGAGCCGCCAGATCCAGCAGTGAAAAAGCAAATGTGAAAGTGGCCTGCACGATGATGGGCGACAGCATGTTCGGCACGATGTGGCGTGTGATTATGTCGAACTGCCGGACGCCGGAGGTCACGGCGGCATCGATGTAGGGCTCCTCGCGGATCTTGAGGGTCAGGGCGTAGACGACGCGCACGGTTCGCGTCAGGTACGTCACGCCGACGGCCAGGACCACGTTAGTCATGCCGCGCCCGAGGATGGACACCAGAACGAGCGCCAGCAAAAGCGGAGGAAAGGCCATCATCACGTCTACCAGACGCATTAATACGGTCTCCGTTCTCCTGAAAAAGCCCGCGACCGCCCCGATCAGGACACCCGCGACCGTGGCAAGCGCGACGACCCCCGCGCCGCCGATCAGGCTGGTACGGGCGCCGTACACGACGCGGCTGAATACGTCGCGTCCAAAATTGTCCGTGCCGAACCAGTAGGCGCTCCCCGGCGGCGCCAACCTGTCAACCGGATTGATGGCCTGGGGGGGGAAATGGGCGATCCACGGGGCAAAAACAGCCGCGATAAGCAGCAAGGCGATGAATACAAAACCCGCGAGAGCGATTTTTCTTTGAAGCAAAAATTTAAAATTCATGAGCTCAGCCTCAGCTATGTGTATCGGATTCTCGGGTCCAGCAGCGCGAAGGAGAGGTCCACCAAAAGGTTGATCGCCATGTAAAGAAACGCCACCACCAGGATGATACCCTGGATCGTCGGGTAATCTCTGCGCAGGAGAGATTCCACGATCAGGCGCCCGACGCCGGGAAGCGAGAAAACCGTCTCCGTGACGACCGTTCCCGCGACGAGGGCGACGAATGTGAAGCCCAAAGCGGAGACGACGGCGACCAGGGAGTTACGGAAAATGTGTTTCACGTTGACCCGGGCCTCGGACAGCCCCTTTGCCCTTGCCGTCTTTACGTAGTCCGCGTGCGAGGAGTCGAGCATACTTGATCGCGTCAGTCTCACGATCAGGGCGCTGTTCGGCGCGGCCAGGGTCACGGCGGGGAGGATGAGATAGCGTAAATTGCTCCAGTCTCCCGATTCGAGGATCGAGGGAAAGCCCGACGTCGGCAGCCAGCCCAGCGTTACGGAGAAGAACATCATCAGGTTCAGCCCCAGCCAAAAAGTGGGGATCGACGCGAAAAACATGGACAGGGCGGAAATGAACTGATCAAGCCTGCTGTTGTAGCGTATAGCGGACAAAACGCCTATGGGGATGCCAATGGCAATGATGATGGCGATGGAAAGTATCGCCAGCAAAATGCTGGTCTCGGCTCTGTCCACGATGACGTCCCACACGGGCTGACGAAAGAAAATTGAGGTCCCGAAATCCCCCCTCATGATCCCGCGCAGCCAGATCCAATACTGCACATGCAACGGACGGTCCAGCCCCATGGTCTCCCTGAGAGACTGTATCTGCTCCGGCGTCGCCATATCTCCCAGCATCACCTGGGCCGGGTCGCCGGGGATCAGGTGGATGAAGGAAAAAACTATGACAGAAGTAAGCAGCAGCGAAGGTATCATGCTCAAAATCCGCCGTATGACATAAGTGAACACGCGAATTCCCCCGATCTGAAAAGTTGAGAGTTGAGAGAGGAGAGTTAGAAGAAAAAACGAGTTTTTGTCTTTTCACTCTCCTCTCTCAATTCCCTTTACTCAATACTTACGCCCCAGAATTTCGGCCATATCAGCGAGGATTCCGAAAGCCCGCGCACCTTTGGGGAATAGATGTCATAGCTGAAGTGGTCTCCCAGTTTTACCGCGGGAACTTCCTCGTAAACCAGCGCCTGGAAATTGTCCCACGCTACCTTGCGCGCGGCGGGGTCCATCGTCTCCACGAAGGTTTTTGCCAGGGCGGCTTTTTTGTCCGTAGCCCACCAGCCCGCGTAGGCGTCGCTCATAAAGCTGAAAAGGACGGGGTCCGGAACGAATCCGTGGTGGGTGAAGAAGATGTCCCACTGGGAGGGGTCGCCGCGCTTCGAGATCAGGGTTGGCCAGTCGTATATTTGATGGTCAACGTTGAAACCGGCGGCCTGGAGCTGGCTCACCATCACGAGGGTGCTGTCGTAGTGGAATTTATAGGCGGTAGACGCCATGAAAACGATTGGCTCCCCTTTGTAGCCGGCTTCCTCCGCCAGCTTTTTGGCGAGTTCTGAGTTGTTTTGGCTGTAATTTTCCGTCCCGGCTGTGGAATACCAGTCCGTTGTCTCCGGCATGAACGAGCCCGACGCCTTCCAAAGCTCTTCGGGGCCAATGGCGGAGCGCAGCACAGGGTCCATATTGAGAGCGGCCTGCATCGCCTGGCGCAGTTTGTAGTTGCCTCCCTCAAAAATGCCGGCGGTGGAGTTGAAGAACGCCAGCCCCTGGGTAGCGCCCTGATTGACGGAGGTCATGACGGAGCTGTCGCCTCTCAGAGAGTCGAAGATGTCACCGAGCATCTGCTCCGCGTAGTCATAGTCGCCGGCTCTGACGCCGTTGAGCCGAGTCCCGGGGTCGGGCACGGGGATGAAGCGGATCTCGTCGAATATAGCCTCACGCTTCCCGGCATATCCGTCGGCAGGCTCCGTCCGGGCGGCGTAATCGTCGTAGCGGACAAGCCGGATAAAGCGCCCGACGTTGCGCTCCGCAAATTTGTATGGGCCCGTCCCGATGTACTTCGAGGGGTCGAGCGGGGCGTTATCAGCATCGGCGAGGGCCTCTTTTGGGTAGACAACGGGGCCGCCGTTGATGAACGCCAGAAGGTTTTTCCACGGGGCGAAGGGGGATTTGAAGGTGAGTGTCAACTCGAATTTGCCCGTGGCCTCAATTTTCTCCAGGTTGTTGAAGAGAACGGGGCCGCGCGACCCGTGCTTTCCCCAGCGCTCCAGCGACGCCAGAGCGTCCGAGGCGTCGAAGTCCGTCCCGTCGTGAAACTTGACGCCCTCGCGCAAACGAATTACGACGGTCTTGCCGTCGCCGCGGATCTCATCCCCCGCTGCCAGCATGGGCACGGGGTTGTACTTCGCGTCGAACGTGTAAAGCCCCTCAAAAATGTGCTGGGCGATCATGGTGGCGAGGTCGGACGTTATCACATGCTGATCCAGCGCGGGAGGTTCGTCAATGACGGCGACCCGGATCATCCCGGCGGCAAACGCCGTGCCCGTGAAAACCAAAAGGATAAAAACCGAAAATAGCGCAAAAATATTCTTTTTCATTTCCCCATCTCCTTGATTTTAAATTTTAAACAAAACAAAACTGCAAGTACGAAATTATCCTCCTTTCTAAACTATAGAAAATCTTCAAAACCAAACCCAAAATTCATCTTCACTCAGCCATTGTGTATTCGGGTCTTTGGATTTTTTCTCTGCCTTGGCTAATTCTTTCTTGATATACTTACGGTGTAAAAATAACTCGAACTCCTTATACATCTGGCGGTGTCACCAAATATTCCCCCGGCCTTATGCCGGCGTCTTCGGGGAGAGTTCTGTAATCGGCGGCGTCACGGGCGTTGAGGTCCCACACGAGGCTGCCGCTTCGGAACGTCATCTCACACTCTAAGCGCGCGCTTCCCGAAACACGGCCTCCCACGCTGTCCTTAAAGCCGAAGCTCCCTTTTCGAAGGTTCCACACCGCGACGTCGGCGTCCGAGCCGGCGGAAAGCGTCCCAAGCTCGGGACGGCCGATCATGGCGGCTGGGCGATGCGTTGACCGGGCGACGACCTCATTCAGAGGCATTCCCAGCGCCAGGCACTTCGACATTGTAGCCGCCATGTCCATCATGGCCCCGTTCATGCTGAGAACGTGCAAGTCGGTCGAGATGGAGTCGGGGTAGAAGCCATGGGCGATTGCCGGGGCGGCGTTGCGGAACAGAAAACTGCCCGCTCCGTGCCCAAGGTCGAACAAAACCCCCCGCTCCCGCGCCTGCCGGAGATATGGATAAATTTCGCCGTCAGGCCGCGCGATTGGCGCCGGGCCGCGAAAGCAGTGCGTGCTGATGTCGCCGGGCCGCAGTTTTTCCGTGACCAGCCGCCAGTATGGGCGTTCTTTGACAAACCAGCCGAAATCAACCATCGCCGGGAGGTTTGATCTTTCCCCTGCCTCCATGGCCCGCTCCACGGAAACCCACTCGGGCCCCGCGTAGTGCGCTGCCTTGACCGCGACGATGATATCCCTGTGTTCCCGCGCGACGGCGGCGGCTTTTTCGGGGTCGAGGTCCGGAATATGCTGCGCGGCGGCGTCTCCGACCATTCCAAAGCCCGCTATGTTCAGCATTGATAGTACGCGCGTCCGCGCCCTGTCCAGCACGGTTGTCCTGAATAAACCGAAGTTGCGCCAGCCGGCGCTTCCCGCGTCAACGATCGTCGTGACGCCGGCCCGAAAACTGAAATTGTCCGGCGGAACGCTGTACTCCCCCGCCCATGTTCCAAAGTTCCCCCCCGTCACAAACAGGTGGGCGTGAATGTCCACGATCCCAGGAGTGACGAGCAGGCCTTCCGCGTCAATAGTTTTCGCGCCGTGCGGGAAACTCCCGCTTCCCGTGAAAGCGATCCGCCCGTCGGAAATACCCAAGTCGCCGATTATGTCGAGGTTATTGGCGGGGTCCATGATCCGTCCTCCGCGAAGGATCAGAGCGTTCGCGGCGGCGCTCATTTCAGGCAAGCTCATTTTCGATTGCCATGATCCGCCGCTCGATTATCTCAAGCTCCTCGTCGCGGAGCGTCATGGGGTTGACGAACATGCCGTCCTCGCCCGCCGCAATGGTAAATATCGGGGGCTCTCCATCGGAAAACCGTTTCAATACATAGGAAGAAATCGTTTCGGCCAGGGCCTTCGATGTTTTGAAGCGCACGATCATTTGAGCCATCGGCTGTCCCGCCTCGTTGGGGAAAACGCGTTCCACCGAAACGACATTGCTCTCACTAAATTTTTGCCGGAACGATGCGATCCATCTCTCGCTCCATGCCGCGCGCGCTTCGTGGTCGGTGGCGACGTATTCGTTCACCGCCGCCCAGAGTCCGGCTATCTCCTCGCGCCCCACCTTGAACATGCGCCCGACGCCATAGGCCGGGAAGGCGGTTGCCTCGACCCAGCCGAGAAATTTACTCTTCCCCACGACGAGCCCGCTTGCCTGCGGCCCCTTTAAATCCTTTCCTCCGCTGAAAACGCTGGCCGATGCACCGCGCTCCGTTATACGCCACAAGTTTTCGACCGGCGGGAGCTGCGCCGCGGCGTCCACGATAACGGGGATGCCGTGCCTGTCCGCCACGCTGACGGTCTCATCGAAGCTTAAAGCGCCCGGCGCTATCCATCCCCCGCGGGGCATCATAAAATAGTAAATTGCGGCGGTGTTTTCGGTTATAGCGAGTTCCAGGTCAGTGACGGTCGTGGGCAGGATGGTGTTTGGAAAACCTATCTCCACGAGCTTTGCGCCCAGGAGTTTTATTCCCCAGTCGTAGGGGTTGCGGTGCGCCCTGTGGATGATTATCTCGCTCGCGGCTATTTGCTCGGGCGAAAGGCTCGCGTGAGGGCGGTTGTGAAGCCGTGCTATCGCCGCCGCTCCGGTTATGTGAAGGCCGCAAGCGGCACCGTTCGTGATGAACGCCGCCTCGTTGCGCGTGATTTCCGCTATTTGCCTGTGCGCTTTGGATTGCAGTTCCTTGATGACGACGTGGCTGCGCGCGGCCTCGGCCATGGCTTCGAGCGTCCGCTCGCTCATCCTGGAGCCGCCCACCATTGTGTAGGTCCCCGCCGCGTTGATGATCTTTCTGACTCCCAGTTCCGCATAAATGTCCATAGCAGCCGCCTCTGTCTGTTTTTTGTTTGTGGGAATCGCTCTCAATGCCATTAGTGTACCATGAAAGAAATTTTTTGCAAATCTTGGAAACAGCGGAAAAAAAACAGTGGACAGTGATTGATGTGTTTATCGCAAATAAGTGTGGAAGAAAAAACTAATGAGATACCAACGGTTCAGGATTTGATTGATATGACGGAAATCAAGGATTGTGTTTTGACGTGGGATGCATTAAACACGCAGAAGGACTCAGTTACAACCGATTGACCTCCTTCAGTTTTTGAATCCGCGCCTCAACGCCTTCAAAATTACTGTCTAAAAACAGCATTTCGTGTATTTCTTCAAGGGCGGCAACGGTCTCTTTCTTCCACGGTTTTTCCTTCAATTTGTTAAGAGCGGCATACGCCGCTGAGTCGTCGTAATCCTCACAGGCTGTTCTTATGACTAAGAGCTGCTCCGCTAAATAAACCATGTCTTCCTTAGCTTCCGCGTCGGAACCTGTTAATTCAACGGCGCCGAGACTGATTATCAAGGCTTCGAGGGATTCTATAAACGCTTCGTGATTAGCGGCGATAAATTCCATATCGCCCGTCCTTCCGGCAGCTTCCAGCGCGTACGCCGCTTTGGAAATATCATCCTT
>Ga0099364_10001024_pt2 | contig 35361 bp, 32 predicted proteins | sample TergutTh196P3_FD_73070 | JGI IMG/M metagenome (GOLD analysis project Ga0099364, IMG submission 73070) | Microcerotermes parvus P3 segment gut microbial communities from Pointe-Noire, Republic of the Congo - Th196 P3 | ecosystem: Host-associated > Arthropoda: Insects > Digestive system > Gut ... | reverse complement strand
AATGTTAATTATTCATTAAAAAATGTATATTTGTATTAAATAAGCAATTTTTATTGCCAAAACGTTACTGAACGAAAAATATAAAATATGTTAACAAAAGAATATATAAGAGAATTAAAATATAAAGGAAAAATAACAAAGTTTCAAACATTAGAAGAGTTTAAAATAGGAGTGGAAATATGACATTAACAGACCAAATTGTAAAAAAATATTATTATGAATATGAATAAACTTAAAGAATTATTGTTAAAAATAGCAGAATTAGGAAAGCAAAATCCACGATATTCCTTTGTGTAAAAAATGTCCAATTAAAAAATTATGTGAAGGTTTTAACAATAAAAACGAATTAATTTATGATTACAGAACTTAAAAATAATATGTATTATAATATAGATTGCATAGAAGGTGCAAAAAAATATTTGCAAGATAATTCAGTGGATTTGATTATTACTGACCCACCATATGGAATTAATGGCGATAAATTAGATAAACATTATAATCGAAATGAAAATAATGTTATTGATGGTTATGTTGAAGTTCCTGCAAGTGAATATCCTGAATTTTCTATGCAATGGATTAAAGAAGCAGAAAGAGTTTTGCGTCCGGGTGGTAGTATTTATATAGTTTCGGGTTATTCTAATTTGCGTCATATTTTGAATGCACTTGCCGAAACAAAATTAACTGAACGGAATCATATTATTTGGAAATACAATTTTGGTGTTTATACGAGTAGAAAATATATTTCATCACATTATCATATACTTTTTTATGTTAAATCGGGTGGAGAAATTACTTTTAATAAAAATGCTTTTTTTGATGATGATGCAAAAAAAGAAAATGGTGGAAGTAGAAATTATGCTGATAGGGAAGATGTTTGGATAATAAATAGAGAATATAAGCCAGGACAAATAAAAAATAAAAATCAACTTCCAACAGCATTATTAAATAAAATAATTTTATATTCAAGCAATCCAAATGATTTAGTTTGTGATTTCTTTTTGGGAAGCTTTTCAACTGCGAAGGTGGCGTTAAGTTTAGGGAGACGGGCTTGTGGTTTTGAAGTAAATAAAAATGCGTTTGATTATCAAATATCTACGATAAATAAAGATGTTGAACTAATAAATGAAGAACTGATAACAACTAAATTTTCTGCTGCTGTGGGAATGTTTGGATAGCGTTGCGAGACAAAGATGGCTATAAAAGATTTAAATTAGCACTTGAAAAATTAAATATTCCACATAAAGATTATAATGGAAATTTAGATAAAGATTTAACAAACATTTTAGAAAAAATGATAATAAAATAAGTAGATGCTGAACTTGTTTCGTTAGGACGGGTATAACATTATTATAGGTAACTATAAATAATAGCACGGAATTAAGTCCGTGCTATTATGTTATTGTAAGTATATTATTTATAACTTTTCGAATCTTGCTTGGAAGAAACGAAGTGCTTTTGGTTCATAAACCATCTTTAAGCCGCGTCCTTTATCTCGCTGCTGATATAAATCAATAATAGAATCTGCAACTACATCAAAATGGCTTTGAGTATATACTCTTCTCGGAATAGTTAGACGCACGGTTTCTAATTTTGGTTTATGTTCTTTACCTGTTTCTTGGTCTCTACCTGCTGAAACAATGCCGCGTTCCATAGAACGAACACCTGAATGTATATAAATATCAATAGCGAGTGCTTGTGCAGTATATTGTTCCTGAGGAACTTGTGGATAGAATGCTTTTGCATCAACAAACACGCCATGTCCGCCACAAGGACGAACTAACGGCACACCTGCTTTATCTAATTTGTTCCAAAGATATTCACTTTGAGCGATACGATGTTTCATAACGTGGTCTTCACACGCTTCTAACATACCGCGAGCCATTGCTTCCATATCACGTCCTGCCATACCGCCGTAGGTTTGCAAACCTTCATATACTACAACATTTGAGCGCATATTTTGAGCAAAATCATCATCATTACAAGCAGCAAATCCGCCGATATTTGTATGAAAATCTTTTTTGCCTGAACAAGTTGCACCATCAGTATATGAACACATTTCACGCAATATTTCTTTTACGGATTTGTTTTCGTATCCCTTTTCTCTTGTTTTAATGTAGTAAGCGTTTTCCATTGCTCGCGTTGCATCAAGTATAACTTTTATATTATTTTTATGAGCAAGTTCGCCTACTTCACGTAGATTTTGCATAGACACGGGCTGACCGCCAGCAAGATTCACTGTCACGCCAATTGTGATATAAGCAATGTTTTCAGCACCTTTTTCTTTGATTAGTTTTTCAAATTTAACTAAATCAACATTACCTTTAAATGGGTCTTCATTATTAGGGTCGTGTGCTGCATCTACAATTACATCAACAAAATGTCCGCCTTGTAGTTCTTGATGTTGACGTGTTGTTGTGAAATACATATTGCCAGGAACCCATTGACCCTGTTTAATAAGTGCTTTTGATACCAAATGTTCTGCACCTCTACCTTGATGTGCAGGAACTAAATGTTTATAACCGAAACATTCTTTCATTGCACTTTCTAAAAAGTAATAATTTTTACTTCCCGCATATGCTTCGTCTCCGAGCATAATTCCTGCCCATTGATATTCGCTCATTGCGTTAGTGCCTGAATCGGTTAGCAAATCTATATATACATCTTCGCTACGGAGCAAGAAAGTATTATATCCTGCTTCTTTAGCAGCATTTTCTCTGAACTCTCTTGTAGTTATTTTTACTGGCTCTACCATTTTTATTTTATATGGTTCTGCCATAGGTGGTATTGTAAATGACATATATTACCTACAAATAAAATTATTTCAAAATGCAAAAATAAGGAAAATATTTTATAAAAAAGTATTTTTGTAATTAAAGTAACAATAATTATAAAAAAATGAAAACTTTTATTAAAATCTTTGTTTTGTTGGTTGGATTGTATTCGCTGAATGCTACAGAATATAATAATACAGAATACAATAATAACAACCTGTTTCAGCATTCTTATATCAATAATGATGCCTCTGTTTCTATGAATAAACAGACGCAAGTTGCTAAACCACAAGTGCCACTTACTCGCTTCATAAATAAAAATATTGTAGATACAATACTAACAGAAGCAAATGTGGAAGCAAAATGCAGGCAGTTTATAGCAATGGCAAATATTGATGTAAATAATATGCAACTCCTCGCCGCAAAGTTCAAACAAAATCAATGGTATGTGAATTTTGCACAAACTCATAATGGTATTCGGCTGTTGGATGCCAATACTAAATTGCGGATTTTTGAAAACGGAAATCTGCTTTATGTCGAAACAGAATACTTCCCTGAAATCGCACACCGAATTGACCTTCACAAGATTGAAAACATTGATACTAACGCTATGAAACAGGTATCAATAATAGGACTTGAAAAAGATAATCCTCTTAAAAATATTTCTGTAGAACATCTTAATTTCAGCTTCGGTGAGCAATATATTATTCCTGTTTCTACAAAAAAAGGAACGGATTTTTATTTAGTGCAATCGGTAGAGTTTCGTAATAATTTTGGCAATGTGGCGTATAAATCTTACATTGATGTTAAGAGCCACAAACTTTTATTGCGTTATAATCTTGTTTATAATGCGGATTATAAAATCCAAAGTAAGATAATTTATCCCGAGCCGACTGCTCCGCTAGTTGAGACAAATTACTTTCCATATATGGATGTCATTATTGATGACAAAACATATTCTGCCGATGCTAACGGCGTGATTTCTACCGATGAGTATTATAAATGGAAAAGAAGCACTGCTGACTTTTGAAAGCACAAGTGATATTATTCCACTTAAACTCTGGTATGGAATTTCTGATTTTAAAGGAACGAATTCAGCCACAGTTGAACTTGATCCATTTGCAGAAAAAATAATTATATCCAATAATACTCTTACAAATACAGATGATTTAAGACATAGAATTGCAGCAACACATTATACAAGTTTTTTCAAAATGAATGATAAATTTTTGGAAATGGATAAAGATTTTAAATACTTAAATGATAGTTTTCAAATTATTTTGGAAACTATGATTAACTCACCATTTGGCAATAATTATGCAAATGCTGTGGCTATGATAGAAGATAATATGGTTGCATTTATTAATCCATTTAATGAAAAAATGCGATTTGGACAGGCGGCAGGGGTTTTATATCACGAACTCGGACATTGCTTAAACCATCTTATATATAAAGATATGGGAATGCAAAGAATGGTTAGCGGAGCCATGCACGAAGGTTTGGCAGATGTGCATTCTGCTATGATGCTTAGATATCAAGATGTATTTAGAGGAGAATTTGCGGATAATAGTCTGGAAGCAGGAAATGCAAGATATTTAAAAAATGAATTAAAATTAGAAGAAGATGAAACAGGTGCAGTGCATTTTGATGGACAAATATTAAGTGGAGCAATGTGGGATTTTGGCGAACTTACATCACTTGATTTAATGTCTGAATATATGCACTATACCCGTTTTGCAACTCCTGACGGGGAATCTAATGGAACCGCATTTACTAATTGGCTGTTGCAAATGATTATTACCGATGATGATAATGGAAATTTGCTCGATTTAACTCCTCATTTGGATGAAATTATTACTGCATTTGACAATCATAATATCACATTAGCGTTATATATGAAATATAATTATTTGCATACCCCTATGCCTTTATGCACAAAGGATTCAGCCAATCCGTATCTTGTGCAAATGACTATTCCTTTTGTTAATAATATCAAGCCCGTTGATGATGTTTATTTGCATTATTCTACAGATATTGGAGTAAAGGACTCAATAAAGATGCAACGAGACGGCGATGATTATTATGCTTATATTCCGAAACAGCCATATTATTCTTTTGTTAATTATCACTTTTCTATACACTCACCTTTTGATAATCAATATGTTGAGTTAATGAATGATGATAAAAGATATTATTTCTTTGTTGGATACGATACAATGTTTTATGATAATTCTACTACTGATAAAGAATATACAATTACACCAACAGCCCAACCTACTTGGAAAAGAATTAATTTGGATACTATAAATATTTTTGATTATATGGGATACTTGCCTTATAACGATGTAAATGGCGACAATTGTTTTTGGCTTGCTAGTGATTTCCCCGATTATAATACATCACCAAGAATAGATACTGCAAGTATGGTTGTTATTCCATTAAATTATACTAATCCAAATTCTAAATGCTATATCTCATTGAGTTTTAAATTAATATCTTATGCGTTGTCTATGGATGCAACACAAAGACCTGCTTTTGTTGTTTCTGTTAGAAATAGCATTCAAAATAATTGGAAAGAAGTATATAAAAAAATACCAAATTCTGTATATGACTACGCTTCTGAAGATTGGCAAGATATATTCTTCTGTGTTAATGAACATTTAGATAATCTTGTAGGGTTGCGTCTTAAAATTGCAATAATTGGAAGACAACAATATTCAGCAAATTTCCAATATCCAATAATAAGTTGTGTAGATGATATATTAGTATTAGCAAGCGATACAACGACAAGCATAAAAGATATAGAACAACAAAAAACTATAATATTCCCCAATCCAACAACAGGCAAAGCAACAATCAGTATGGATTTAGAAACAGACGGAAATGTCAGAATTTTGTTAGATAATTTGCTTGGTGAAGAAATAATGGAAATACACAACGCATTAGAAAATACAGGCACATTCACTAAACAATTTTCTTTAGAATCCCTTCCGAAGGGTGCATATTACATTAAAGTAATATACAACAGAAAAACGTGGATAGAAAAAATTGTAATAGAGTAGGTTATATAATTCAACATAGGTGTATGTTATGTGGTGAATTTTCTTCAAAAGTGCTGTTTTTTCGTAAATTTTTATTATTTTTGCAAAATGAAAAAAATACAAATATCAAAAAACGCTATTAAAGAATATACAATAATTACTATAGGTTCTGCTGTAATGAGTTTGGGTATAGCAATGTTAGTAGATGTATTTATAGTTCCCGGCGGGGCATCGGGCTTGTCTATGGCATTTTATTATATCTTTGATGGTGCATTGCCGATAGGATTATTAAAATGGATAATTAACATTCCGTTATTTATATGGGGACTAATTGTATTAGGGAATCAGTTCGGATGGAGAACGTTTTATGGATTTACAACTACGTCTATTTTTCTTGATATGTTTAGAGGAGCCCTGCCTGGTCTTAGTTTTATTAGAATACAGGACACTGAATTTATTAAAGAATTAGCAACTAATGATTTTATATTTCTTATTTTAGTGGCATCAATGCTTATGGGTGTTGGATTGGGACTAATTTTTAAGTTTAAAGGAACGACAGGAGGGTCAGACATACCTGCTGCTATATTTCAGAAAAAATATGGAATTATGCCGGGGAAAGCGATAATATATATTGATTTCTTTATTATTATAATGGCGTGTTTTATATTTCATTTTAAGGGGTTGCAACTTCCGAGTTCTATAATTACACTTATTTTATATGCTTTGTTGTCGCTTTTTGTTACGGGCTATATAATAGATACTATTATTGCGGGCTTTGATTATGCTCGGCAGGCACTGATTATTACAGATAAAACCAACGAAGTAGTAGATGCTATATGTAAAGAATTATCGCGCGGTGCTACAGCAATTAAAGCAAGAGGCATTTATCGTAATATAGACAAAGAAATTATTTTAACTGTTGTATCTATTAAAGAAATTCCACGACTAAATGATATTGTTAAAAAAACTGACCCTGACGCATTTATGATAACAAATAACATACATGAAGTTATGGGCGAAGGATTTAAAAGAAGAATATAAAAAACTATTTTTAGATATCACTATATTTTAATTAACAATACAATTTTTATAAAAATTATGAAGGAAAAAATAAAACAAAAATTAGTATGTAAGATTTGCGGTAAAGAGTTTGAAACAATTAGAAATAAAAAATATTGCAGTAAAGAATGTACTTATACACAAATTAAACTGCTAAATGCCAGTTATGTATTAAAAAGAAAAACTGCTATAAAACCTATAATTAAAGTATGTGAGTGTTGTGGCAAAGAGTTTGAGACAACAATTAGAAATAAAAAATATTGCAACCCAAAATGTTGCAAACATAATAAAAAACCAAATGCTATACGAATATGTAAGATTTGCGGCAAAGAGTTTGAGACAAATAGAAAGAAAAAATATTGTAGTAAAGAATGTGCTTATACACAAATTAAAATACTAAGTGCTGATTATATGAAAAGAAAAGCTACTTTAAAACCTATAATTTTAGTATGTAAGATTTGTGGCAAAGAGTTTGAAACAATTAGAAAGAAAAAATATTGCAGCGAACAATGTTACGGTAAGAATAAACCAATTATTGTAAAAAAATGTAATGTTTGTGGTAAAGAGTTTGAAACAATTAGAAAGAAAAAATATTGCAGTAAAAAGTGTTCAACAATTGTTTATAAAAAAATATATCCCAATAGATTTTGTAAGCATTGTGGCAAAGAATTTAAAGTTAGTATAGTAAATAAAAAATATTGTAGCCACGAATGTTGCTATATTCATATTCATAATATAGGCAAAAATACTATTAAAATTTGTGACAATTGCGGTAAAGAATTTGAAACACATAAAAATAGAAAAAGGTTTTGTTGCATAAAGTGTGGACAAGAATATCACACTAGTTTAAAACTTATTCCAAATAAAATACATATAATATGTGAATACTGCGGTAAAGTATTTATTTCTGAACAGGGAACAAGAAGAAAGTATTGTAGTAAAGAGTGTAGTATAAAATCTGGAAATATGGCAAGACCTCGCAAAATTAGAACTTGTGAAGTTTGCGGCGTAATGTTTGCATCAAGAAATGAGTATAAAAGATATTGCTGTACAAATTGCCATAAAACATTTTTAAAATTAGGCAATGTTTTAGTATGATTTAATAAAAATATTTTACTTTTACAAAAAGTAACCTATAAAAATATTATACCGAATTTATTTCATTATGACATTTTTAGAAGTCCCCTATATAAAACCTTTACCACATATTTTGTAATACGTTTTTTTATGTAATTTTTTATTTTTAATAGTAATTAAAAACCTTATTTTTGCATACAATATTTGTTTTTTTGTCAGGGTAGTTTAACGGTAAAACAAATGTTTCGTAAACATTCGTTGGGGGTTCAATTCCCCCTCTTGGCTCTGGTTTTAGTAATGATTGTTAAAATATGAAAATTGCTTTTTTATCTACTTTTTATCCCTATGCAGGTGAAATATCTGTCGGAAATGCTATGCTATATCGCACTATTGAACGAAGTAACGAAATTAAAGCATTTAATTTCTCGCTTCTCTATCCTGAACTTATTTATCCTGGCAAAGAAAAATTTGTAGATGCCCACAGCAATGACGACATTATACAATCTAAACGTATATTGAATACTGCCAATCCAGCAAGTTATTATTATACTGCTCAAAGTATAAACGAGTTCAAACCTGATGTTTTGCTCACAAGATATTGGCTGCCGTATTTAGGTGCATCTATTGGTGGAACCGCAAAATTCATTAATAAAAAAACAAAAAAGTTTGCTATTATTGATTCTATGCGTGCCGAAAATAGTATTATTTTCGAAGAGAAATTAAATAAAATATTTGTTAATAATTATGATGCTTTTATTGTTTTAAATCAGCAGAGCAAAGATGATTTGCTTTCTATTAGACCTGATGCTGTGTGTATAGAGCATCCGCGTCCTTTCTTTACTTCAAGCGGCGATAAAGTTGAACAAAATATAGCAAGAAAAATCTTAAATATTCCGATTGATAAAAAACTTTTACTTTTCTATGGCGAAATAAGATATTATAAGGGTTTAGATACAATATTTAAAGCATTAACAGAATTGGATGATACATTTCATTTATTAATTGTCGGGAATTCACATACTAATTATGAATACGAAAATAGAAAAATTAAAGACCTAAATATAGAAAATAAAATTACTATTATAAGTCGCAATCCTAATGTAAATGAGATTCCATATATCTTTGCGGCTTCGGATTTGTTGCTATTGGTGGTAGAAAAAGAGATGTCGCAAGAAATTATTAGTAATTCTTTTAGTTTAGAACTGCCTGTTATTGCTACTGACGTAGGACGCTATAAAGAATATTTTGATAGTTTTGGATTAATTATTGAACGGGTTGATAGTGAATTATTAAAAGAAGCAATTAAAAAATATTTTGATGAAGATTTAAAGAAAACTTTTATAAACAATCTTATAGACATAAAATATAATCGTTCTTGGGAATCATTAGCAACTATAATTTACGACATTTACGACAAACTAAAAGAACAAGAGGATTATACAACGTTTTAACAGAAAAGTTTTTATATATCTATATCCAAATTTCAAAAAATTATGAATAGAAGAAATTTTATTAAAAGTATTTCAATCGGTGCAGGAGTTGTTTTAACTTCTCCTATACTTAAAATAAATGTTTTTGCTGATAACAAAAATACTATTGCAGGGAGAGAAAAATATAATTCTATTATCCAAACAGCAATTGATGAAAGGTGGCACTATTTACCTATTGATGAATTAATTGCTCGTATAAGTATATCATTTCTTAAAGTTCCGTATTTAGCCCATAGTTTAGAAAAACATCCTGAACGGGTTGTTATTAACTTTGCGGGTTTAGATTGCGTTACATTAGTGGAATTATCTTTTAATATGGCAAGGCAAATAAAATTGCAACGCTACAATATAGACGATTTAGAAAAATTAATTATGCAAACAAGATATAAAAATGGCAAAATTATTGATTATTCATCGCGTTTGCATTATACTTCTGATTGGATAATTGAAAATACTAAAAATAACCTTGTTGCCGATATTACGAGGGAACTTGGCGGAATAGAACATCAATTTAATTATAATTTTATGAGTAACAACTATAAATTGTATCCTGCATTAAAAAATGATAAAACAAATACATTATTAACTAAAATAAAAAACAACGAAGAACAATTAAATTTAAATAAAATGTATATAATTCCAACAAATAAAATAAGAACTATTTCTAAAAAAATTAAAGATGGCGATATTATTTGTATTGCAATTTCTAATAAAGGATTGGATTATGGTCATTTAGGATTTGCATATTACGAAAAACTATTGCACGCTTCTTCTAAAAATAAGGAAGTAGTATTAGATAGTTCTATCAGCAGTTTTGTAACAAACTATAAAAATAGCATAGGAATTACTATTTTAAGGGCAAATAGTGAAATTAATTAATTTTAAGAATAAAAAAACGTATTTTGCATTTTATATTACAATAAATAAAAAAAATGGAAACAAATTTTCAAAAAACTATTAAATTCTGTTTGCTAATTGCATCAATAATGTTTGTTATTGCTTGCTCAAAAGATGATGAACCTAAAATTTCTAATCCGTTAAAAGGAATATGGCAAAATGAGAGTAGCGAATGGGGGTATAACTATACGAGAACATTCATATTTAATTCAAATGGAACATTTGAATTTGTATGGACGGAGTATAAAAATAATTCTAATATTAACTCGTCAGACACGCTAAAAGGAAAATATAGCATATATCAAAAAAATAAAGTTATATTTTCTATAACATATAATAGTGCTTATGAAAACCCTAATGTAGATGAATATTCCATTGTTATCTACGAAATATTTAAAGATTATAAGGGCGAGCATTTTATACTTGATAATGATGACGAACATAGATATTACAAAAAATAAATGCTTGTTTTATATTTGTATTTTATGCTAATATGTCACCACTATCTTATAATCTTTATAAAATATCAGTCCCAAAAATATTATATTTATTATAAAAAACGTATTTTTGTAAAACATACATTTATGTAAGCAAATCTTTAACAAAAAATAATAAAATATTTTTAACTAAATATCTGAAAGAAATATTAAAAAAAAGAGTAATGCACAACAGGTATAAATTATGTTTTTTCTTACAAAAATAAATCTTTATTGTCGTTATCAATAGGGTAATTAAAATATTCGCGACATTTATTAGTAACTGTCCTTCCTCGTGGGGTTCGCATCATAAATCCTTGCTGTATCAAAAATGGTTCATAAACCTCTTCTATTGTTCCTGTATCTTCACCGACAGCAGTTGCAATAGTAGATAAGCCAACAGGACCACCATTAAATTTTTCTATTATATTAGTTAATATTTTTTTATCCATTTCATCCAAACCATAACTATCTACTTTTAGTGCTTGAAGAGCGAGTTCTGCAATTTTTTTATCTATTGTGCCATCGCCTTTTACTTGTGCGTAATCGCGGGTGCGATTCAGAATACGATTAGCAATTCTTGGTGTTCCACGGCTACGTGATGCAATTTCATAGGCACCTTCATCATTAATAATAACATTTAATATCTTCGCAGAACGCAAAACTACAATCATTAAATCATCAGGCGAGTAATAATCTAATCTTTCATTAATACCGAACCGACTACGCAAAGGTGCTGTTAGCAGTCCCGTCCGCGTAGTAGCACCAACAAGAGTAAATCGGGGAAGTTTAAGTTGCAACGTTCTTGCCGAAGGTCCAGCATCAATCATTATATCTAAATGAAAATCTTCCATCGCAGAATATAAATATTCCTCAACATTAGTAGAAAGACGATGTATTTCATCAATAAACAATATATCACCTTCATTAAGATTAGTTAAAATTCCTGCAAGGTCGGCGGGTTTTTCTAAAGCGGGACCAGATGTTTTGCTAATACCTGATTTCATTTCTTTAGCAATTATTAAACTTAAAGTTGTTTTGCCGAGTCCTGGTGGACCTGTTAATAATATATGGTCTAATGCTTCATTACGTTTTTTAGCAGCAGTAATCCATATATTTAGATTATCAACAATTTCTTTTTGTCCTATAAATTCATTAAATGAATTGGGACGTAGTGTTATATCTACATCATCTTTATTTTTTTCAGCATTAGTTATATCAGAAGCACGTTCCATATATATGTTAATAACCTAAAATTAATATTTTTTATTTGCAAATATAATTTATTTTTTTTTATTATTTTTTCTTATATTTGTATTTTTATAATTAACTTTTTAAAAATTATGGATTCAGAAGAATTATTTAAACAAGTTTATAACATCATAGAAAAAGATATTAAGCCGTTTATTAATGCAGATGGCGGGCATATAGAATTAGATAGCATTGATGAAAATGGTATCGTTTATGTTACATTAGGCGGTGCGTGTGCAGGATGTATGGGCGCTGCACATACTCTTAAAGGCGGAGTAGAAAGGATATTAAAAGAAAAAATTCCTGCTATTTCGGAAGTTAGATTAGCAATGTAATTTTGTTATAAACAAAAAATTTAAGAACGAAAAATATATAAAATATTATGTATATGTGTAAAAAAACTTTCTTATCAATTATCGTTGCAATATTTTGTTTCGGTATGTTAATATATTGTAACAAGCCCGTAGATAATGGAAATCCTGATATTGTAGGGACATTTACCTGGACGGAATGGCAAAAAAAATCGGGTTGGAAAGACCATTCCGCATCCGATTATTTACCTGATAGTGCTTGCGTTAAAACATTATCAACTTTTATAGATGAGCATTCAAACGCTGATATAAAATTTGAAATTTATGCTTCAAATTGGTGCCACGCAGATTGTGCAACGCAACTGCCAAAAATTATAAAATTTCTAAAAGAAGCAGGAATAAACGAAAATGATATTATTATTTATGGATTAAATCGCACTAAAGCAGAACCTTTTGACGCAATGCAAAAATGGGAAAATAATTTTCCTAATGAAGTTTGTCGCGTTCCTACATTAGTTATTTATTTTAATAATTATGTTGGTAAAGTTAAATGCGAATCACAAGATTATCCCGAATGGCAATGCAAAATATATGACGAACTAATGTGTGCTAACCTTTAAAAAATTAGAATTTCCATATTTTGTCATTCCGAACTCGTTTCGGAATCACCTTATTTAGTTAAATATGAGTAAAAATTATCACGGGGGCAAGCCCCCGTGTTAAAGTAGATGTAAAAAGTTGTTAATTGCGAGTAAAATTTCTAATACTCTCTTTTTAATATATAATATAAAAACCAATATAACATTTCAGTATAATTATTTTTAGGAAGTATAGAAAGGTATTGTTTAGATTTTTCTATGTAGGACGTAATAGTATTTTCTGCAATTTCAGGTATATTTAGTTTATTAAATATCTGAATAAATGTATTTACATCGTTATCTGTAATGCTAATTTTATTTTGATAATATCTGTTTATAAAATCAATATCTGCCTTATCTGTTGCTAATTCTTTTGCTTTAATTATAGGAAATGTTTTTTTATTTTCAAAAGCATCTTGTCCTAATTTTTTGCCGAACTTAATATTATTTGCGTTAAAATCAAGCATATCATCTTGTATTTGAAATGCAATTCCAAGATAAAGTGCATAATTGTTTAAGGCAGATTGTGTTTCAAAATTAGCTTCAGATATTTCTGCTCCCATCTGAACAGCACAACATAAAAGTGCAGAAGTTTTTAATTCTACCATTTTCAAATAATCATCCATTGAAACCGATATTGCAGTATTAAAATTAGTATCTAATTCTTGTCCTTCGCATACTTTTATTAGTGCTTCGGTTAAAGTATTAATTAATGAAAGTTTAACGTGTAACATCGGAGCATCATCCGCTGTTTTATAATACCAATCATAATATAATATTGTGTAAGCATATCCAATCATCATATCGCCACTCAAAATAGCAATATCAGAATTCCATTTTTTATGAACACTTGGCTGTCCGTGTCTAATAGAAGCGTTATCCATTATATCATCGTGTAGTAAAGTAAAATTGTGGAGAATTTCTATTGCTAATGCAGGCGTAACAGCATTTTCGGGTTCATTACCTATTGCAGCAGCGGTAATCATAGTTAATATGGGTCTAATTCTTTTCCCGCCACCATTTATTGCATATTCAAATGCATCATATAGTTTTATATTTTTGTTGCGATATTTAGAAAAGAACTTATTAAAATAAGAGTTTATATAAGTTTGTAAACGTTCAAATTCATTTTTATAATCAAAATTATCGTTCATAATGTTATTTATTTAAGAAAAGTTTTGCAAATATAATAACATTTTTGTTATTATTTTAATCATTTCAGTAAAAATTTCTCAATATTATCAATTATAATTTTGGCACAATTAAATTTTGGCATTGGTTCGTATATATTAATGTTATTATTTTTATCTAAAATTGTAATCGTATTGTAATCGCTACCAAAACCTGATTGCTCTCCGTAAATTGAATTAAGCACAAGCATATCACATTTTTTATTGTTTAGTTTCATTTTTGCGAGTTCTACATTATTGCTTGTCTCTAATGCAAAACCAACAATAACCTTGTTTTTATTTGTTCTATTAGTTCCTAACCATTTTAAAATATCTTCTGTCCGTTTTAACTTAATTACTAATTCTTCAGAATCTTTTTTTATTTTTCCTTGAACATAACTTTCAGGTGTGTAATCTGAAATAGCAGCACACATAATAATTATATCTTTATTTTCATAATGTTTTTTTGTTGCCTCAAACATTTCGTTTGCAGAACTTACTTCAATAAAATTATTGACATTTATTTTTTTTAGATTTACGTTTGCTGAAATTAAAGTAACATTTGCTCCCATTGAAACACATACTTCTGCAATTGCATAGCCCATCTTACCTGACGAATTATTAGAAATAAATCTAACATCATCTATTTTTTCATGCGTCCCACCTGCAGTTATTAGCACATTAAATCCCGATAATTTATTATCAAAAACATTTTCTATATGCGAAATTATTACATCGTAATCAGGCAACCTACCTTTTCCTACTAAACCACTTGCAAGTTCGCCTATTTCTGGCTCTATAAAGTTTACATTTCTGTTTTTCAAAATATCAATGTTGTTTTTTGTTGCTTGATTTTCATACATTACAAAATCCATCGCAGGAGCAATAATTAAAGGTTTGTTAGTCGGCATCGCAAGTGCTAAACACGACACAGGATTATCTGCATTGCCTGTTGCAAGTTTTGATAAAGTTGTAGCCGAGCAAGGTGCAATTAGCATCATATCGCACCAATTTGCTAATTCTATATGCCACGCACCTTTACATTGCAAGTCATTTGCAAAAATATCTGATATAATTTCATTATGTGTTAGATTACTTAATACAAGTTTTGAGGCGAACTCTAATGCCGATGGCGTGGCAACAATATGAACTTCAGCACCTTTTTTTTGTAGTTCTCGGACAAGTATAGGTGTTTTATAAGTTGCTATGGAACCAGTAATTCCGAGCAGTATTCTTTTTTTATTTAACATTACATTCAATAATTTTGCTATTAAAAATGCAAATATAATAAAAACACAGGAAGTTTTATATGTCATACTGAATTTATTTCAGCATCTACTAATATTAATTAGGGGATTCCGAAATAAGTTCGGTATGACAAGAAAAAATATTTTTTTTCTAAAAAAATAAAAATTGTTTTATTTCTGTTATTTTTCTTATTTTCGTAAAAAATTAAATGTATATTATGGAAGAAATCAAATACACCCCAGAAATCATATTGCAAATGTTCGCAGAAACTGATGAAAAAATAAAAGAGGTTTCTGAACAAATTAAAAAAAATTCTGATGCTGCAGATAGAAGGTCCGCCGAAACCGACAAACAAATTAAAGAGGTTTCTGAACAAATTAAAAAAAATTCTGATGCTGCAGATAAAAGGTCCGCCGAGACCGATAAAAAAATAAAAGAACTTACTCGCAATATCGGTGGAATAGCCGAAGGTAATGGCAAAATGGCAGAGCAAATGATATATAATTCATTAGAAAGAGATATGAAATTCGCAGGAATAGAATTTTACTATATAGAGAGGAATAAAAAAAGAAAAATAAAATTACTTAATTTAGAAGGCGAATATGATATAGTTCTAACGAATGGGGATACCATTGGAATAATAGAAACAAAATACCAAGTCCGAAAAAAAGATATATTAAAACTTATAACAACACAATTAGAAAACTTTAGAAAACTTTTTAAAGAATACGAGAATTATAATATAATTTTAGGAGTCGGTGGCATTTTTTTTGATGCCGAAGCAGAGAAAGAAGCAAAAGCGAAGGGCATCGCTGTAATTAAAGTGACTACCGAAAATGTAGAATATTTTACAGAAGGAATAAGAATATATTAGAAATTTTTTTTTTCATTTAAAAAAGTTATTTTTGTAATTATTAAAACGATTTCTATAATAAAATAAGATATAACAATGATGTATTTAAATTACAGATTAGATTTTACGGGACTAATGAAAATTTCTCAATTAGTAACGTTTTTACGCGAAACGCGTCAAATTAACGCGAAACGCGTCAAATTAACGCGAAACGCGTCAAATCAACGCGAAACGCGTCAAATCAACGCGGAACGCGTCAAATCAACGCGGAACGCCTCAAATCAACGCGAAACGCGTAAATTTAACGCGAAATGCCTCAAATTTTTGCTATTTGCCCTAATTTTTTGCTTTTCGCCGCTTTTTTACGCTAATGCAGAAACAATTATAACTTCCTTCACTCAAAATGGAACCACCGCTGGTTCTTGCCTAATTAACGGCGGACCGGAGACAGGAGCGTCAATTTCAGGCGAGATAATAATTGCTGACATATTAGATATACCTATTGATGTTCCTCCTGTTCCTTTGCCTTATGCTGCTTTTAGGAATAATATTAGTATAACATCAGTGACAGCCGCTGGTAATATAACTTATATAAGAAATTATGCATTTGCTGGGACTGTATGTAATATTACTTTTAAGGATGTATATTTAATAGAATCGTTCGCATTTGAGAATAGTTCAGGTAATATTACCTTTAATAATTTAGATTATATACCTGCGGCTGTATTTGAGAATGCTTCAGGTGATATTACTATTAATAATGTAATAAGTATATCCGGAAGAAATGGGACTTCGGGTACTATTACTATTAATAATATAGGAACTATACGAACGGGGGCATTTGAGAATAGTTCGGGTGCTATTACTATTAATAATGTAGAAACTATACAAACGGGGGCATTTGAGAATAGTTCGGGTGCTATTACTTTTAATGATGTAGAAACTATACAAACGGGGGCATTTAATGGGAGTTCGGGTGATATTACATTTAATAGCGTAGAAACTATAGAAGCGGATGCATTTAATGGGAGTTCATCAAAGATTTATGTTTCACGCAAAATGACAGAGGAAAAGATGCAAGAGTTTTATTCCATAGGCGGTTATCAAGGAACATTAGAAATAATACCCCGTAATACAACTCACATCAACAAAGTAAATATAAAGAAAGGGCGACTAATAATTAAGCCACAAGAGTAAGGTGTAAATAAGTGATGCTGAAGTAAATTTGGCAGGGCAAGATATATAACCACCCCTGCCCCTCCACGGGAGTGGAACAGTTCCCCTCCTGTGGAGGGGCAGGGGTGGTAAATTAACACGGGGGATTGCCCCCGTGTTTTGTTTTGTAGAGATGCTGAAACGAGTGCGGGAGGACAGATTAGTAACGTTTTTAGCGAGATAACATATACATTTTTTTTAATTATTTTTTTTCCTAAAAACATTTATTTTTTTTAATTTCGTATCTATTTCTGCTTCCATTCCTATCGGAAAAATACAATGTGATTCTACGTGACCAAAAGGCAAATTGTATATGCAAGGAACATTTACTTTTTCAGCATATTGCTCAATTACCTCGCTAATAGTAAATGCCCTGTTAGGGCTGAAATTTCCACGTTGAAAAAAGTTTTTCATCTTGCCGACTAAAATTGCTTTGCATTTTTCTAATTCGCCTGCATTTAGTAATGAAGCAAGCATTCTGTCTATATTGTGTGCTAACTCGGAAGTATCTTCTATAAAAAATAGCGAATCCGACAAATCTATTGCATAAGGAGTGCCAAGCGATGTAGTTACTAATGTTAAATTGCCACCTTGCAAGCGACCTTTTATTTGCAAATCATTAGAATCGGAAGATAAAAACTTCATATCAGGAATTTTATATTCTATGTCTTCTTCAGAAAAAAATAGTTGGTCAATGTTCTTTTTATGCTCGGCTGTCAATCTACTACAAGCAACAGGTCCGTGGTATGCTGTGATTCCTGTTTGCTTATATATAGCAAGCAAAAGTGCAGTAATATCGCTATATCCCATAACAATTTTCGGATTTTTCTTTAATGTTTCGTAATCTAAAAATCTTAATATACGCATACTTCCGTAGCCACCTCTCCCGCAAATAATTGCTTTAATTTTTTCGTCAGCGATAAATTGATTAAACTCTTCTGCTCTATTTTCATCTGAATCTGAAAAATATCTATAATTATTTTTTTGTTTAGCGATGGTATTGCCGATAATTATTTCGCATCCTTTTTCTTTAAAATATCTTGTATAATTAGCAATTTGCCCTTTTCCTATTGGACTGGCAGGAGCAGTAAATGCTACTGTATCACCTTTTTTTAGTATTGGCGGAATTATTAAATTAGGTGTTGTTTTGCTTGTGGTTGGAACTATTTCGGCTGGAAATACTTCTGTTTCTTCTTTTATATTTTTGATATTGTTTTCTTCTAATTCTTGTGAGAATGCTGTTGTTTTTAAGAAAGGTAGTGTTCCTATAATTCCTAAAAAGTTTCTACGGTTAAAAAGTTTTTCCATTTACATATATATTTAAAATCCGAAATGTTTTATTTGCAATTTAGGTTGCCATTTGCTATTGATTTATCTAATAACTCCTCGCTGTGATTTATTAATAAAATCAATAATATATTGTATTTCGGGAGCAATATTGCCATTATTAGATTCTAAATATGCTTTAATTCCTGCAGTATTATTGTATCCTGATTTAAAAACTAATTGGTAAAAATTACTTATTTCTCTTCTTAATTCTTCCGAAAAACCATTCCTTGCTAGCCCAGTCCTATTGATACTACTAAATTTAGGAACTCTATCAATCAAAGAAAACGGCGGAGCATCTTGCGTAATTATTGCACCCGCTCCTATCATTGCAAATTTACCGACAGTGCAGAACTGATGCACAGCCGCACACCCTCCAATAACAGCATTGTCTTCTACTACAACGTGTCCTCCAAGTTGAACTATATTAGACATAATTATATTATTTCCTATACGATTATCGTGTGCTATATGAACATAAGACAAGAGAACATTATTGTTGCCCACGATAGTATATTTATTTTCATTTGTGCCATTATTGATTGTAACAAACTCCCGAATAATATTATTATCACCTATTATAGTAGTTGTAAGTTCCCCGTTATATTTCATATCCTGCGGGTCAGTTCCTAATATTGCGGAGTTATATATTTTATTGTTTTTACCTATTGTCGTTCTTTTACCGATAACACAATGATAACCGATTTTAGTATTATTGCCTATTGTTACATTATCTTCAACAATAGAATACGCTCCGATATGGACATTATCTCCTAATATAGCAGAAGGACTTACAATAGCAGTTGGATGTATATTTGCCATAATTATTACTTAATTTCATTATAGTGGACTTCAAAATAACATTTTTTTTGAAAATTATATAACATTAGAAGATACCAAAACAAGTTCAGTATGACAGATTGATAAAAATATTTTTTATAAAAAAATTTTTGTTTTTATTTCATTAAAAAAAGTTATTTTTGTATTTCTTATGAATTATTAACTACGTAAATTTTTTACAATATATAGGATTTTTAAAATGCAAGATGTAAAAATTAATCAAGGGAACAGAACCCTTGTAGAAAACATCAATAATATCTCCTCTGCCACCAATAGCGTTTGTAGTGCTATTACCACAAGCAATGTAGTGGAAACTACTACACGGGGGGGGGATTCCTACTACACGCCGCTGTAACCCTCTTTTTGGCTTTCCTTTTTATATCTTTTGTCGCTAACGCACAGCCAATTTCCGTAACAAGTGGCAACCAAGATGATGATACAACGCCAATATATGGAACTCTGCGATGGGCAGTTGATGAAGCGATTTCCGCTTCGGATAATGGCGCTATCCCACAAACTATTACAATCGATGCCACTACCGTTTCTGCTATCACGCTTACAGGAAACCATATCATTATTAGCAATCTCGATTTAACAATCCAAGTTAAAGGCACAGTAACTATTACGAATAATAACACTACTGCTGGCACATATGCCCGAGTGTTTAATGTTGATGGTAGCAATAGCAAACTTACTGTAAATGGAGATGGTTTGGTTTTCCAAAATTCAAAAACAGCAATGTATGGATCAGCGGTGACAATTGGTGGTGGTGCTAGTTTTGTCGCAATTAATACCACTTTTTCTAACAATGAAGCTGTTCCAACTTTTGGCTTCTCATATGGCGGAGCGGTGAGTGTTGGATCTGGTAGTTTTTTTACAGCAATTAACACCACTTTTTATAAAAATAAAGCCAATGCTGGAGACGGCGGAGCGGTGTTTGTTGGACCAAATGGTCGTGCATACTTCTATCATTGCACATTCATTGAAAACGATGCGGATATGCAGAATGCGGGGGTGCAGAATGCGGAGGGTGGTTCGGTAGCGGTTTCCATCAACACAATGTTTGCAGCATATAATTGTATATTTGTTGGTAATACAGTTGGCGGAACTGCGACTGCGACAAACCAATTTAACGCTACTAATGTTGTGGGAACTAATTTAGTGCAAAGCGGTGATAATACGCTTCTTACAGTATTTGGGGATGCGCCTCCAACACCAATAAACAACAAATTTGAGCCGCTATGTATAACCACAACGGCATTGACGAATACAATACAAACCGCCACAGGAGTTACGGCTGCTTTTGTGTTGCAGCATCTTGCCAAAGACCAAGCAGGAAATTCACGCTCAAACACAGGAAATGTAACCTTCGGTGCAGTGGAAAACCAACAAACATTTACTTTGACGGTTGCGAGCGATGATGCAACTATGGGAACAGTGAGTGGTGGTGGCACTTTTGCTTGTGGCTCAAGCCATACAATAACGGCAACTCCTGAAGAAGGGTATAAGTTTTCACATTGGATGCAAGGCGGCGTTGAAGTATCCAGCAGTGCGGAATTTACTTTTAATTTGGTGGAAGACACAGAATTAACAGCGGTTTTTGAAGTCCGAAAAATAACACGCATCAAGAAAATAAACGTTAAAAAAGGACGGCTAATAATAACACCACAGCCGTAATATTGATTGAAAAAAACTGAACTCGTTTCAGACATTTTAACACGGGGGCAAGCCCTCGTGTTATAGTGTCTGAAACGAGTTCAGTTTTTTTCAATCAATATTATGGTATTGGCTTAATTCTTAACCTGCCTTTTTTTACTACTACTTTTTTGATGCGGGTAGGCGGTTTTTCTTCAAATTCCACTGATATATTGTAGTTTTCCTCTATACTATTTATTGTATAGATTTTGCTCCTTGAAGCGGGAATGCCATTTACTGTTACGCTTTTTATTCGGTAATTTGCATCAGGTAAAAATTCTACCACAACTTTATCATCTTCTTCGAATGTTCGTTGCGTTTCATAAGGTATGCCGCCTACTTTTGCGATGCCGTTGCCTGCTGTGGTTATTGTTAAAGTGTAAAGCGGTGGTGGCAATTTTAATACAGTTTTTGTATAACCTGCTGCTGCGAACTCTGCTATTTTTGCGTCTGATGTGCGATGAGGAACATAAATCTGTGATTCACTCTCATAAAATGCACCCGAACTTATAGTTCCTACGCTATTAAAGGTAATATCACCCGAACTACTATGAAATGCAGTACCCCCTATAGTTCCTACATCATTAAAAGTAATATCACTTGAACTATACTGAAATGCCTGCAAACTTATAGTTCCTACATCATTAAAAATAATATCACCTGAACTCATCCGAAATGCACCCTGACCTATAGTTCCTACATCATTAAAGGTAAGAACGCCTGAACTCTGCGAAAATGCTGTCCCCCCTATAGTTTCTACATCATTAAAAGTAATATTACCTGAACTCTGCTGAAATGCACCATCATACATATTTTCTACATCGTTAAAAGTAATATTACCCAAACTCTCACCAAATGCCAGCCCACTTATAGTTGTTACATTATTAAAAGTAAAAGTGGCTGTACTCCGATAAAATGCATACTGACCTATACTTCCTATATTACCAGCGGCTGTAACTGATGTTATCTTAGTATTTCCACGAAAAGCGTTATTAGGTATATCTAAATCCTTAGCAAGTATTATAGCACCTATAATTGTCTCACCTGTAATTGGTCCGCCGTTAATTGTGTAAGCGGAAGCGAGGGTTCCAGAGCCAGTGATGGAAGTAATAGTTGTTGTTTGTGCAGATAAATTAGCGGTTGCGAACGCACAGATAAGTAGAGTTACACATAATGCCATTCCGAATTTATTTCGGAATCTCCTTGTTAAATCAGGGGATGCTGAAACGAGTTCAGCAGGACGTGGTGCTTGTAGTAATTCTACTACACGCTTTGTAGTAGCCCCCCCCCGTGTAGTAGTTTCTACTGCATTGTTTGTAGTAATATCACTACAAACATCGGCATAGGAGGAGGTGTAATGGGAGTGTTCTATAAGGGCTCCGTTCCCTTGATAATGTTTTGATTTAAACATTGCTTTAATCCTTAATAATTTATTTAAAAAAGTTAATATCAATTTTATTAGAATACAAAAATAACTTTTTTATTTATAATTTTCAAATTTTATTTTTGGTTAGAAAAAAATATTTTCTTTATCTTGCTAAACTTATTTTAGCACCCCCTAATCTTATATCTAATTTAAGAAAGAAAAAACATTATATTTGCATAATTACTATATAAATTATGGCACAAGAATCAAAATTAACAAAAATTAAATCATTTACAGATGGAATAATTCCGCCGCATTCTATAGAATCAGAAATTGCTGTTCTTGGAGCAATGCTTTTAAGTAATCAAGTAACCGCAGATATTATTTCGCAATTTGCTAAAGATACTATTAAAAAAGATGAGGAAAAAAAATTAACAAACGGTGCAAATGTGTTTTATGACCCGCGTCATAAAGTAATATATACAGGTATTGTAGAGTTATTTAATAGAAATATTGCTTCTGATATTATTTCGCTTGGCAATCAATTACAACAGAATGGAACATTAGATGAAGCAGGTGGCACGCATTATTTACTTGCAATAAATAATAAAGTTCCGACTTATGCTTATTATCAAAATCATTCTCAAATAATACAGCGATATTATTTTAAGCGTTGTCTTATAGATGCGGCGACCAAGATGTTAGAAAACTCGCAGGCAGAAACAATAGACGCTTTTGATGCTATAGATGATGCCGAAGCAGAGATTTTTAGAATATCTGAGGCGAGATTAACTAATAAATATAAAGATATGAATACGATATATGAGGAAACATATCAAGATTTAATGAAGCAATTAGCGGATCCGCAAAATACCAGTGCTGTTACAACAAATTATAGGTATTTAGATAATAAATTAAATGGCGGCTTGCAAAAATCGGATTTAATTATACTTGCTTCTCGTCCATCTATGGGAAAGACAGCATTTGCACTTGCACTTACTTATAATGCAGCCAAAAAAGGCATTCCTGTGGGATTTTTTTCATTAGAGATGAGTGCAAGACAACTTGTAGTTAGGTTGATTAACTTGGATATAAATTATGCTAAAGCAGAAACTCAAATGCGAACCGTCCAATCTATTATAAAACAAACAACAGATGCCACCAAAAAAGCACATCAAGAATTTATTGAATCAGCAACTAAATCATTACCTACACTGCCTATATATATTGATGATACTGCTGCTATTTCTATAATGGAGTTGCGAGCAAAATGTAGAAGAATGAAAGCAGAAAAAAACGTAGGACTTATTGTTGTTGATTATTTGCAGTTAATTAGAAGCCCTAAAGCAGAAACAAGAGAAAGAGAAATTGCTATTATTTCATCTACTTTAAAGCAAATAGCAAGAGAATTAGATGTTCCTGTTCTCGCATTAGCACAACTTAACCGACTATTTGAATCGCGAATACATGGCGGGAAAGATATTGATTTCTTTAAGACACCTGTTTTATCTGATTTGCGAGAATCAGGTAGTATAGAACAAGATGCAGATGTAGTAATGTTTATTCATAGACCTGAAGCAGTTTTGAAAAACGACCCCGATAAAGATACTAAAATAGAAGCCCATAATTTGAAAAACATTGCTCAAATTGTTTTAGAAAAACATCGTAATGGCGAAACAGGGAAAGTAGATTTAAATTGTTTTATAGATTGTGGCGTATTTACTCACAAGGATAACACATTTAATAGTGCGAATATTCAACAAAACAATAATTATCAAAATAATACGAACCAACAATATACTCCACCACAAAATAATATAGAAGATAAACCATTTTAATATAGGAGATTTTATGAACAAGTTAATACTTGGCGATTGCCTTGAAATAATGAAAAAGATGCCTGATGAATGCATTGACTTAATATATTTAGACCCTCCATTTTTTAGTAATAGAAATTATGAAGTAATTTGGGGTGATGCAGGAGAAATACGTTCATTTCAGGATAGATGGTCAGGAGGTATTTTGCATTACATCAGTTGGCTAAAAGAAAGAGTAGAAGAAATGTATCGCTTGCTGAAACAAACAGGAAGTATATATTTACACTGCGATTGGCACGCTAATGCTAATATTCGTGTAGATATTTTAGATAAATTATTTGGTGGAAATAATTTTCAGAATGAAATTATTTGGCAAAGAACAAACAATCCAAAAGGTTCACAATTTGAAAAAAGAAAATTAGGAGTTGCAACAGATACTATTTATTGGTATTCAAAATCTTCTAATTATTTTTTCAATGAAACATCTGCAAGAGAGATATTACAAAATGGAGATATTGCAAAAAAATATCCGAATTTTGATGAAAAAGGAAGATATTATTGTGGACCGATTGTTCGTGGCGGTTCAATGGGAGGAAGACCTAATTTAGTTTATGAGTATAAAGGTTTTACGCCTGGACCTTCGGGTTGGCGATTATCTAAAGAAAAATTAATTGAATTAGACGAGAAAGGAGATTTAGGTTGGTCATCTTATAATAGACCTTTCAGAAAATTACGACCTGATAATGACAAAGGAAATCCAATTTATAATTTTTGGAATGATATAAATCGTATTTATTCTAAATCGAAAGAAAGTATCGGGTATCCTACACAAAAACCCGAAAGATTAATTGAAAGAATTATTTTACTTTCATCGCAGAAAGGTGATTTAATTTTAGATCCTTTTGTAGGTGGTGGAACAACGGTAGCAGTTGCCGATAGATTGGAACGAAATTGGATAGGTATAGACCAATCTGTGCATGCAGTAAAAGTGTCCGAAATAAGATTAGATAAACAACAGGGTCTATATTGCCAGCCGTTCAGTGTGCAACTCCATAAATACGATTGCGATACATTGCGTAATAAAGATGCGTTTGAGTTTGAAAGTTGGATAATACAACAATTCGGTGGCACAAGCAATACCAAACAGCGAGGTGATTTAGGAATTGACGGCAAAATGCCAGATAATACTCCAATACAAGTGAAACGTAGTGATGATGTAGGTCGTAATGTAATTGATAACTTTTTTGCGGCTGCTCGGCGTTACAATAAAAAACTTTATGATAAAAATGTAAAAGCAAAACAACCTGTCGGCTATATTATTGCTTTTTCATTTAGTAGTAAAGCAAGCGAAGAAGTTGCCCGTTTGAAAACAAAAGAAAATATAATTATCAAATTAGTAACTGTAGACGAAGTAGTTCCGATAGCAAAAAAGCCAAACGTTAACCTTGTAATTAAAGAAATTAATGCAGAAAACAGAAAAATATCTCAACCTGCCGAATTTGAATTTACAGCAAGTGCAGATAGTGGTTCAGATGTTGAGTTTTATAGTTGGGATTTTAGTTATGAAAAAAATGAGGGATTTGATGCAGATATAGTAAGAGAAATAACAGGCACCGTTACTCACAAATTCACTGCAGGAAAATACACTGTAGCCGTAAAAATAGTTGACAACGATGGTTTAGAAACTATTGAAACAGCCAACCTAAAAGTAAACGGACAAGTGAAAATAGGATGAGATGTTAAAAATAAGTAACCTATAAAAACAAAAACTAAAATCTAAAATAGATGCCCAATCTATGCAAATATAAATCAGTGGAATATATAGAAATAGCGTAATCTACATTTATAACGCTTGTAATTATACCTGCACCAAATGCTAATCCTGATAGTCCTTTATTTTGTTCTGTTGCAAGATTTTTTCTAATATAGTTATCAAAACCTAATCTTAATTGAACATATTCGCCGATATATAATTCTCCTCCGACATTAACATTACCCAATCTTTTAAAAAAATTATCTTCACTCGTTCCTAAATGATTGAAACCAAAATTAAAATTCAATGGCAGACCTTTTAGTCGGTGATTAAAACCTAATTTTATATCAAGTGGAATATATGATGATTCGTTATTATATTTCTTTAATTCTGTTCCTGCGTTTAAGACAGAGAAACCGATGTTAGTTCGTTCATCATCTAATTTATAAAATAGTCCTCCATCAACAGCAAAAGCAATTCCATTCATTTTTTCTATATGATTATATATAAGTTTTATAGTTACGCCTCCATATAATCTTTCGGCAATAGTATTTGCATAACTGCCCGATAGTGCTATTAAATCACCCGAAAACGAACCACCAAGTGGATTACCGAGTTCATCATAATAATCAAATGTTCCATAACTCGTATATATCACACTTGCAGCGATTTTACCATAAGTTGTATCATTAAATATATACATCGCATTGCCCGAATTTATATCCAGAAGATGTTTTAGAAACGTTAAGTATATGCTATTTGTGGGCTGAACGCCTAATAGTGCAGGATTAGAATAGATACTTGCAATATCATTTTCAAAAGACACCGTTGCCCCTGCTAATCCTGCTGTTCGTGCAGATAGATTGTTGCTTAAAAAAGAATAAGGAGTTGGTTTTTCTGCTGCACTAACTTTAGCAAAACACATTATCAGCAAGCAGGATATTAATAAATTTGTTCTAAAAATATTTAACATACAATTATATCTTTAATAATAATTACAAAAATACGGATTTTTTATAATTTTAAAATTTTATTTTTTTTGTTTGTATCAAGCAAAACCTACATAAATACTTTTTCTAACTCGCTAATTGATTCCATTAGCACTGTTCTTGGCTTGCTTCCTTGTGGCGGACCGATTACTTTGGCTGATGCTAATTCATCCGTAAGACGACCCGCACGAGCAAAACCAATCTTTAAACGCCGCTGCAACATAGATGTAGAAGCCATCTGCTGTTCTATAATTAGTTCCGCTGCTTCGCGAAACAAAGGATCAAAACTTGACACATCACAACTGCCTCTATCACTCGCACTTTCAAATGTAGAAGGCAAAATATAAGGTTCCGTATAGCCAATTTGATTGCCAATAAAATCACATAGACGTTCTACTTCGTCAGTAGAAATAAATGGATTTTGTATTCTTATTGCTTTAATTTGGTTGGCAGCACTAAACAGCATATCGCCATTCCCTAATAATGCTTCAGCCCCCGAAGCATCAAGAATGGTGCGAGAATCAATTTTTGAAGCAACAAGATATGCAATACGCGAAGGAAAGTTCGCTTTGATAATTCCCGTAATGATATTAACGGAAGGACGCTGTGTAGCAATAATTAAGTGAATACCGACTGCTCTCGCCATTTGTGCTAAACGAACTATTGGTAGTTCTATTTCCTTTCCCGCAGTTAGCATTAAGTCCGCTAATTCGTCCACAATAACAACTATATAAGGGAGTTCGCGGTGGTCTATTGTGACATCATCTTTGAATGCTCCACTTCTAACTTTTTCATTATAGTCCTTGATATTTCTTTGTTTTGCTATTTCAAGCAAAGTATATCTCTTTTCCATTTCCAAGACAGCAGATTTGAGAACAGATATAGCATCTTGTGGTTCGGTAACTATTTCAGTATTTAAGTCGGGCGAAATAGCAAGAAAATGATTGCTTAATCTGACGTAAGGAGTAAGTTCCACCTTTTTCGGGTCAATAATAATAAACTTCAATTGGCTTGGATGTTTTTTATATAAAAGCGATGCAATAATTGTATTAACACCTACCGATTTTCCTGAACCCGTAGAACCCGCAATAAGTAAATGTGGCATCTTTGTTAAATCGGCAACAAAAGGGTCGCCCGATACCGTTTTACCTAATGCTAATGGCAAATCGTATTTAGAATGTGCAAACTCTTGTGTAGCAATAACACTTCTGAATCTTACTATAGAAGGATTAGAATTAGGTATTTGAATTCCGACAGTTCCTTTTTCGGGGACGGGAGCAATTATGTGAACCGATTTAGCTTTTAGTGCCATTGCGAGGTCATCTGCTAGTCCTTCTATTTTGTTTATCTTTACTCCATCGGCAGGAATGAATTCATATTGAGTAACTACAGGTCCTCTTGTAACTTCTAAATTAGATATGTTTATCTTAAATGTTTCTAATTTTTCTTGTAGTATTCTTCCGTTTCTTTGTAGTTCTTCGTCATCGGCAAAATATTCGTTTGCGGGTGGTTCTAATATATCAAATTTAGGTGGTTGGTAGTCAATTTTTTCATCATGCATTCCAACACTAAGCGGATTTTTAAATGATTTTTTATGTTCGTTATTTGGAGTTTGGTGTGTTTCATACTCTTCATATTTTTTTTGTTTATTTAGTTCAATTTTAATTGGTTTGTTCTTTGGAGTAAGAATAATTTCTTCGTCTTCTTCTGTATCCGAATTTTCATTACTATTATCAAATATATCCCCTATTTCAGTGTTAGTTAAATTGTTTAAAGTTGTTAAATTATTTTTGTTTTCATCGTTCTTTAAGTCAGTATTTTTAACTTCCTGTTTATTATTGCTATACTTTGCGGGTATAATAGTTTGTTCAGGTAAATCAATATCTTTTGGCGGATTAAAAGTAAACATTGCCTCACCAATAATAGTTTTTTCATCAGTAACGATGTCGCTTGATAGCAGTTTATTAAACTGTAAATCATTCCAATCATATATACTATCTATATCATTTTTATTATAATTTATTGGCGTTAAGTTTAATATATCAATCGGCTCATCTGAACTTTCATTAAATATATTCGGCTTTATTATCTCTTTTTGTTCTTCTTCAATAGTAATACTTGTTGCATCTACATCGTTTTTAGTAACATTATTTTCTGCGTAATTTTCTATAATGATATTAGGTTCTTTAATGCTTTCTTGCTGCTCATAACTAATATTTGTAAAGAAATTATTTATTTTATTGTAAAACAATTTTATATCAAATTTATTTATTTTATCTGCTGTTTTTTTAATTAGTAATTTAATTTTTAGAAGTTTAATACACACCAAAACTAATAAACCAGCAAACAAAATAGAACTTCCTATCGGCGAAATAACATTAGATATTATAGTTCCAAATAACGCACCCACAACACCATATAAATATAATGGCATATCTAAAAAAGCTTGAAAACAAGATATTGAGCCAAATAAACACGAAATAATAACAGCGATTATAATGTAAATGTATGAATACTTAATAACACTATCATTAACTTCACCATCCTTAAATGCTCGCAATCCCCAAATAAACAACATAATCGGAAGACCAATAATCCATATCCCTATAAAATCATTTATTAACAAATTAGCAATAACTGCCCCTAATAAACCAACACTATTGATTGTTGTATCTAATTTAGTCCTAATTTCGGGATTGTCAGAGAAAAGATTAAATAATTCTGTAAAAGTAATTTGCAAATTAGGTTCATCTTTTGAAGTATAAGTAATTAAAGATATAAACAAAAAAACAGCAAAAATCATTATAAGAACAGCAAAAATCTTTGTTTGCATTCCGATAGTAATTATTTCTTTTTTGGTAGTATTATTTTGCGTTTTAGATGTATTATTTTTATTTATAATAATTACACCGCTATTAGATTTATTATCTTTCATTTTTTTCTGAAGGTGTATTGCAAAAATAAGATTTTTTATAAGAATATAATTGATGACATCTAAAAATGTTATGCCGTGCTTGTTTTTTCTGTCATGCCGAATTTATTTTAGCATCTCTTAATTAATATTTTTACTTACTTCTGCCTTTTATCCAACCCATTCTAAATGGAAGTGAGTTTGACTTTATCCAATCTTGGTAGGCATTAAGAGATTGACCTGGAACATTTAAACTAAAATTAGTTACTTCTAATAAATTTGTTCCTTCAAATATATCTCTTCCCAAAGTTGGAGGCATTAGACCTAATGTTAAACTAGATAATTTGTTACAATTTCGAAATGCTAAATCGCCAATACTTCTTGCTTTTGTAAGTGTCGCACTGTTTAATGCAATACAATTAGCAAATGCGTGCCTTTCAATATGTTTTATTTCAGGGAAATCTACAATTTCTAATGCAAAACATCTTTCAAAAGCGTAACTTTTAATAACCTCTACATTACTGCCAATTACTTCTATAATATTGTTATTATTACGGAAAAAATCTACAGATATTTCTTTAATATTGCTGTCAAATATCAGTTTGTATTGTCCGTCTGAAGTAATATCTATTGTATTACTGCCATTAAAATCATCGCTATGATACTGTGCCGTAGCAGTATTTAATACTTTTCCCTTTGTAATAGAAACATATACATCTGTATTGCTTTTCGCAATAAAACTTGTAGCAAATAATATTGCAAATATAAATATTGTCATTGCGAGCCGACTTTTTGGCGTGGAAATTCCCTTGCATATAATATTGCCATACATTTTCTTTGAAAATGCTTGCAATCGCTGAATATAGTATAATGATTTTACATTTTTCATATCTTTTCTTAATTTGTATTACAAAAATAATAAAAATAATTATACTACAATAGTTTTTGGTATAATTTTATTAGTTTGTTGCTTGATATTATTGTTTTCGTCAAGTAAAATTATTGTTGGCAGGTGGCTTTCTATTTCACTTTCGTCTAATAAACAATAAGTCATTATAATAATTTTATCTCCGATTTGCACCTTTCGGGCAGCTGCACCGTTCAGACAAATATCTCTTTTTCCTCTTTGTCCTTCTATTAAGTATGTTTCAAATCGTTCACCGTTATTGGTATTCATAACAGAAACGAGTTCTAATTTATTCATTTTTGCGCGTTCTAACAATTCTATATCTACGGTTAAACTGCCTTCATAATTTAGATTAGCATCTGTAACTGTGGCGCGATGTATTTTTGATTTTAAGAATGTTCTTTGCATAATAATTTATAACTATAATATTAAAAAAGTATTTTTAATTTAACTATCTTAATACTTTTCTTTTTAAGTTTATCATAAATTACAAAAATAATGAAAATTATAAGAAAAATATTTCCTATAATCTTCTAACTTCAGAGTTGCTAAATCCGAAACTGTTTTTGTAAAAATAACGTTTTATGTTTGAAAAAATTATTAAATATATAAATTAAATTTAAAAAACGTATTTTTGTATTTTTGAAAAACAATTTAATATTTTAGTATTATGAAATCTTTTCCAATAGAAGCAAAAAAAATAAAAATCACTTTTAATTGTGATCTTTGTGGTGTAGATGTTACCACTGAAGCAGATGTGCCTTCAAACGAAACTTTACTTGAAGTAGTTTGTCCCGTCTGTTATAAAAATTTTTCTGTTAAAATACTGCCTACAGGTATAGAAGTAGAAGACCTTGATGACAGCGACATTGATATAGAAGTATTAGTTTAAAATAAGTTACATCTAAAATTAAAGTTTTGCATATTTTGTTATGCAGAAAGAGGTTAGGTATTGCGTAATTTCTTTTACAGGTTATACCGAACCCATTTCGGTATATCTTAATGCTGAAGTTTTTAGAGTTACCTTTTATTTTATTTTTTTTAATTCTGTTATTAGAGGAATGGGAGTTGGGTCTATGTTATTAATTATTGCTAAATAGAAACTAAACCAATCGGCTATACATATTAATCTAATAATTCTTTCTAATAGTGTATCACCTGCTACAACAACTTCTACTACTTGAATTTCTTTTTTGCGAAGTATATTTAATCCTTTATCTATTGCTATATTTAAATTGTTAGAGTCCTCTATATCTTTCATAGCAATAATAATGAATTCATTTAGCAAATTAGCAGGAAGCATCCAACTATTAATCTCATTATGATTTAATTCAGGGAAATAATTGCCGAAGCATAATTGATTTGCGTTTTCTTGTATTTGTGCTCGCCATCTTAAATTAACTGCTTTTAGTCGTTCATCGCCTGTATAAATTATAGGTATTTTTCTTTCACATAAACGAGCAAGCACAAGTGCGATGTTATTATTATTTATAGCAGAATAATCCAAAGAATTGCAAAATTCAGTAGTTACTATGCTTTTTATTGAATGTTTTATTATATTTTCAGTAGATTCTTCTATTAAATTTAACGCCGCTAATGTATGTAATAAATGAAAAAAAGAATAAAACATTGCACATCTTGGCATAAAACCTGTAGGTAGTTTTAACAATTTAAAACCTTCTTTTTCTGCAATTTCAGATAATTTACCCCCCGATGTAATTGCTATTATATTAGTATTAAATTGTTTTACATATTCTAATGCTTCCAATGTTTCATCAGTATTACCCGAATAAGAACAGCAAAATACTAAAACATCCTTATTAATGTCAGAAGGAATAGATGTTCCTCTAATTACATTAATTTCAAGCCGATTAGAACGGCATATATATTCTAAATAACTTTTTAATAATTCGCCTGCCATTGCTGAACCGCCAATTCCTAATATAAATATTCTTTTAATTTTGCTATCTAAATAATAGTTTTTATCAATTTCTAAAGAAATAGCATTATCAATAGCATCTTTAATAAGTTTGCCATAATTGGTTAGCAGTTGGTACATATTTGCAGTATCTATTTCTTTAATTTTTTCTATATTAAGTTTGCCTTGGTAGTTAATTTTTCCTATTTCATTAGGCAGATGTCCTATAATTTCTTTTATATGTGACATAATTTTACAAAATGTTTATACAAAAATACTAAATAGCAAATAAATTATTACTTTTAAAAACGTTATGCCGAACTCCAACTCTGTCATTCCGAACTTGTTTCGGAATCATCTAATTTTATTTGACGGTTGTAATTTGAAATTTTATTTTATAATAAGAAAAGTTTGTATATTTTTCCTAACATACAAAATATTTTTCATTCTGTTATTGCAGTTTCAGTAACATTATCAATAGCATTTAATAGTGTATGCCAAGATAATGAAGCACATTTTACTCTTGCAGGAAACTCTCTAACGCCACAGAAAACACTCAATTTACCAAGATTTAAGTCATCATACGATGTATTAACATTTGAAGTGACTAAATTGTGAAAATCATTAAACAATTTTTTTGTTTCTTCAATAGTTTTATTTTTTAGAAGCGTTGTCATTACAGATGCAGATGCTTTAGAAATAGCACATCCCGACCCATTAAATTTAATATCTTTAATAATGCCATTTTCTATTTCTAAAAACAATTCCATATTATCACCACACAATGGGTTATTACCTTTTGCATAATGGTTATAGTGTTCTAATTTTCCGAAGTTGCGTGGATTTTTGTTATGGTCTAAAATTACTTCTTGATACAATTCTGCTAGTTCGTTGTTTATCATTTTTTAACATTTAATAATTTACAAATATACGTTTTTTTTGTTTATTAGGGAAAAAATGCAGTGTAATGTCTATTGAATAATGCGATTCTCCAACCTCATTACATAAATTCCGATATCAAATATAATAAGCAAAATCAAAATAAAATTTTTCATATTTTGCGATACTTCGTTTGATATTGCATAACATTTTTTTAACAAAAAAAATGTATTTTTGTATTTTAATAATTAACAAATTTATAATTATGAAAAGATATTTAACATTTCTCGCTATTCTTTTGTGTAACTTTCCTTCTTATGCGTGGATAGGCGATGGCACGGAAATAAGTCCTTATCAAATATGGGATATGGATGATTTGCAATTGCTTGCCGATACTGTTAATACTACTTCAAAATATTATTTAGCATTTCAAACAGGAAATCTACATTTCAAACTAATGGCAGATATTGTTACACCTCTTAATTTTAGAATTGGGCATAACAATCCTAATATCTCACATAGATTTAATAATGTTTTTGATGGAAATGGGTATAAAATTACAGTTTCAATAAATAGCAACCCACAATATTCAGCACTATTTGGATATATAGAGAATTATGGCGTTGTTAAAAACTTGACTGTAGATGGCAATATTATATCTTCAACAGGAAAAGTAGGTGGTATTGCAGGAGATAATTATGGTATAATTCAAAACTGCACTAATTATGCATCAATCCATTCTCCGCTTATATCAAATACAGGTGGCATTGTAGGAATGAATTCTAGCGTAGTTCAAAACTGCATTAACTACGGAGAAATTATAGGTAATTTATATGTAGGAGGAATTGCTGGTATAAATTCAAAAACAATTGTTGGATGCATAAATGCTGCTACCATAGTTGGAACCGGTGGTGTGACATCTAATGTGGGAGGCATTGCTGGTAGGTTATCGAAGAATCTTGATTCAAGTTATTCATATATTGAAAACTGTATTAATATTGGAATAATAGTTGGAGAAAATATTGCGGCTGGAATTATTGGGTATATTTATGTTATGGCTGAAGAGCATATAAATATCTATAATTGTATTAATGCAGGGTTTATTAAAGGAATTGATGTGGCTGGAATTATTGGAGTTTTATATCATACTCCAGATTATCTTTTCTTTAATTTGTCTGACTGTATTAATACTGGTGTGATAGAAGGAACAGGCAGTGCAGGGGCTATAGTAGGGAAAATGTTAGGAGGATTAACCATCACCAACTGCCATTATGATAAGCAATTTTGCATTTATAAGGGAGTAAATGGAGCAGATGTTCCGGGCGTTTCTGGTCATATAACAAGAAATATGGTCGGCAGAAAGTTAGCATCTTTGCTCGGCGATATTGATTGGACTTATGTAGAAGGAGCAACTTTAATACAATCCCTTTATCCTCAATTAAAAGTATTTAGCGAAAGCCCCGA
>Ga0099364_10001750_pt1 | contig 35402 bp, 30 predicted proteins | sample TergutTh196P3_FD_73070 | JGI IMG/M metagenome (GOLD analysis project Ga0099364, IMG submission 73070) | Microcerotermes parvus P3 segment gut microbial communities from Pointe-Noire, Republic of the Congo - Th196 P3 | ecosystem: Host-associated > Arthropoda: Insects > Digestive system > Gut ... | reverse complement strand
AGACTACAGGGCAAACAACAGGTATTCCAACTTCAAACTGCCAAACTATATTGACGGAGATGGGAATAGCCATAGCCGGACAGACCTGATACGTCGCAAATGGCTGCGCAATGATTTTTATGGAGGAATATTCCGGCTGCACTATCAAAACGAGCAATTGCAGACCATATTCGGCTCGTCCATAAACAATTACAAAGGCGACCATTTCGGACGGGTGATGTGGGTAAAAACGGCGGTCAGCCTGCCAAATCCCGACTATGAATACTACCGGAACCGGGGAGAGAAACTTGATTATAACGTCTACGTCAAATCCTCGCTCCGTTTCGCAACCTCATTCAATGCGTATGTCGATTTGCAATACCGTGGAATTGATTACCGGATTAACGGAAGCGACGACAAAGCTGGCGACAACCTGCACGTCGACCGTCAGTTCTCATTCTTCAACCCCAAAGCCGGACTAAGCTACGCACGGAACGGACACAATGCCTACGTTTCATTTGCCGTAGCCCACCGCGAACCCAACCGCAAAAACTTTACCGAAAACGGCCCTTCGGAACAACCTGTGCACGAAAGATTGAACGACTGGGAAGCAGGTTACACTTATACGGCATCCCGTTTTCAGGCAGGAGTCAATCTGTATTACATGAACTATCGCGATCAGTTGATCCTGAACGGACGAATCAGTGAAATCGGCGAACCGCTGACCTCAAACATCAAAGACAGCTACCGGACAGGCGTTGAACTAAGCCTTGCGGCGCAACTCTTTCCGTGGCTTCGCTGGGAAGGAAACGCCACGCTGAGCAGCAACAAAATCCGGAATTTCACCGAATATGTAGATACCTACGACGCCGGTTGGAATGAACTGCCGCAAACGGTGAACGAACTGGGCATAACCGATATCGCTTTTTCGCCCAATACGATTATAAACAGCCTGTTCGAGTTCAGGTTGAAGAACGCTTTTGCCTCATTCAGTTCTGCTTACGTCAGCCGACAGTATTTGGATAATACCTCCAGTCATTTGCGTAGCCTCGACCCTTACTTTGTAAGTAATCTTCGGGTCGGCTATACGTTTTATCCTGCGTTTATGCAAGAGCTGACCGTTGATCTGAGTATCAATAACCTGTTCAACGAACAGTATGAAACAAACGGCTGGGTCTGGAGTTATATCTTGGGGGGCGAGCGCCTGCAGGACTGCGGCTATTTTACGCAAGCCGACACGCATGTAATGGGACGGATTACGTTTAAATTTTGAAGATGTTCAAGGTTCAAGGTTCAAAGTCCAAGAAAACCAAAACTTTGAACTTTGAACCTGGAACTTTAAACCATACAATATGCCAACAATCGAAATTATAGGCGCACTAATCAGCCTACTGTATCTCAGGCTGGAATATAAAGCCAATATCTGGCTTTGGCCGGTGGGGGTGATCACTCCGCTTATATACATTTATATATTCTTTGCCAGCAAGCTCTATGCCGTGATGGGAATCAATATATACTACCTGTTTGCAAGCCTGTACGGTTGGTACTGCTGGAAAAGGAAAGCAACGGGAGAGTCGGCTTTCCGGATTGTCCGGCTTCCCTTGCGTCTCGTATGGAAACTTTTCAGTATCTTTGCCGGACTGTTTGTGTTGATCGCATGGATATCAGCAAGGTATACCGACAATCCCATCCCTTATGGCGACGCATTGACAGCGGCGCTTTCTATCATAGCCATGTGGATGCTGGCACATAAGTTTGTGGAACAGTGGCTTGTCTGGGTGGTTGTGAATGCGATTTCGGCCGGACTGTATTTTGGGGTGGCTTTGTATCCGACAAGTATCTTATATGTTATTTATGCGGTTGTATCTGTCTTTGGCTATTTGAAATGGCGGAAAATGTCTTAACTGTGATTTGCAGGAATTGTAGGATTTTCAGGACTCCCATCATTTTCCCCTGCCGACGCGGATTGCAACGCAGCGCGAGCGGAAAAAAAATAATATTATATGTAAATTATGTATAAATTCTGTAATTCTGTATGAAACCAACCGAAAACGCCGATGCCGTTATCCTGGCAGCGGGCGATTTTCCGACGCATCCTGTTCCGTTACAGGCGTTGGAGCAATACCGCGACCGGATTATCTGTTGCGACGGGGCAGCCAATGCACTGCTCCAGGCAGGCTATTATCCTGAAATCGTCGTTGGCGATGGCGATTCGCTTTCTGTAGAAACATACAACAAAATATCCGAACGATTTATCTGTGAAACTGATCAGGAAACGAACGACCTGACCAAAGCGTTTCACCATGCCTTGTCCCGCAATTATAAGCGGTTGTTGATACTTGGCGCTACCGGTAAGCGCGAAGACCACACGCTGGGCAATATCAGTCTGTTATCCGATTACATGGATCATGCCCAGGTACGGATGCTGACCAACTACGGTCTGATAACCCCAGCAAAAGGGAACACTGCTTTTACATCCTACCCCGGACAGCAGATTTCCGTTTTCTGCATGGATCAGGCGCCCCTGACCCTCCGTGGACTGAAATGGCCTGTTGAAAACCGCATCATCACCCGCTGGTGGGAAGCCTCGCTCAACGAAGCCCTGTCCGACCGTTTCGAAATTGAAACTGTTGGCAAAGTGATTGTATTTCAGAAGTATTAAAAATGTAAACACAAAATATAGACTACATTATTACATCGTCGTTATTTCGAATACGTGGTGATTAAAAACCACAGTGCTGTAAACAATGCATTTCGCTAATAACTTTTCAAGGTAACGTATCTATGGCAGTCTTTTGCGGAATCTCAGCATTCAACGGATTACGCAATTTCGGCAGATTATTAATTGTGCGTATTTGTTCTGTTTTGTTTAATTGTTTAACCCAACATGCCATTTTTTCCCCAAAAATAAGCCTGAAAAAGCCCAAAATCGAATAATGGATAAAATTTATATGTCTAATATTCAGTATATTGCAAAATACGGGAATTGAAAAAGCCATTTGTAATCCCAGAATAATTTCGTGTGATTTGGTTGTGTCATTTTTCGTTGTACATTTATAGTGTCAAAATTTTACAGTTATGTTTATAAGGAAGACATCAAGTTGCTGTGCGACAGGATAGAGCAGAAAGTGAGGGGAATAAATACACTGTTTTCAACCTTGCCTGAAAATATTGAAAAGGAAGCGGAGTTCATCTATCGCCGGATTTTGAACGAAAAACTGTTAGACTGTACGACCGTATCAGTCGCTTCTTCCTTTCCTGCCATTGAAGACAGAACTGAAAAATCCCGACATCCGGAAAGTGGGTATACATTCCATATCCAATGAAGACAGTCGCAGTTTTGGCGGTGAATGGCGGTGCAAAAACAAATGTTTGATTCCAGCAGACTGTCTCATTTTTTATCACAAAACATGGATAATGAAAAGATGGAAAAGTTGATGTCTGTTGAGATTATATCCCGGATGGTTCATCCGTCATCGGAATTGGAAACAGGCCGCTGGTTAAAAAACGGGAGTTCTCTGTGTGAAATACTGTCGCTTCAAAAAACGCCGGAGCATCGCAAACTGTATGAAGCCGCCCTCAGACTGTACACCCTGAAGGACAATGTTGAAGACTTTCTGTATCAGCATTTTTCATCGAAATACCCTGACAGGATGCGCCTTTGCCTGTACGACCTGACCAGTTTTTATTTTGAAGGTCGCATGGAAGGCTCGACTCTGGCACAGTTTGGACGCAGCAGGGAAAAACGCAGTGACGCCAAACTGATTTCACTTTTTCGAATTTTGCGATACTTTCCTGAAAATATTTCTTTGGTATCACATCTGAACGACTAAAATCACATGTTTTATCCATCTGTCTAATATGCTATGTTATCACAGCAAATGATGTTTTCTTTTCCATGCTTCATAAAATGGAGGGTTTGACCAGACTAAGTTGTAATCAAGGTCTAAAAACACCTGTGTTGACGAACCTGTTGCAATCAAACTGTTATCTGTTGTCAACCGAATTTCGTAATCAAAAATCACTTTGGCTGAGCGAACATTCCGGTAAGTAATATCCACACGCGCCTGCTGGCCATAGAGCAAAGGCTTTTTATAACTAAAACTTAAATCGACAATCGGCGCATAATGTCCGTTATCAAAATAGCCCTGATACGTCAAGTCAAATTCTTTTCCGAACTGCTCCCTTGCATCTTCGAAATACAACGCATACGAACCGTGCCATACAATATTCATGGAGTCTACTTCGCTGAACCTGACGTCAATTACTTTCGATGTCTTCAATTGGATGTCTTCGTTATATGTCATTGGCGCGGCTTTTCATATCTGTTAAAAATATCTTCATCTCACACTGGGCAATCGTTTCGCCGGCAACTTCTACTTTCGTTTCGACCAGCGACGTGTTAAAGAAATTTTCGACGACAACGATGGTCGTTTCCAACTGTTCGCCTACGACCGGATTGCGAAAAAAATCCATCGTTTTTATCATCCCTATAAAACCTATTTTGATGATACCGCTTCGCTGTGCTTCGGTTTTTTCCTGATACCCCATACGTGCAGCGCAGGTCTGGGCAATATTTTCTATCAAACCGGCTTCTTCCAACCGTCCGCTGGCAGTACAGAAAATATTGTCTTCCCGAACCGTGAAAAGCGTTTTCGCCTTTGCCGGGTCATAATATATCAACTTGTCCACCATAATCAGCGGCGCACGTTGCGGAATCAAGTCCAACAGGTCTATCTCTTCGAGTTGCATTGTAGTTTTCAGTTTGTTTTGTAAAATTATTAAAAAATCAAATACGCCCAACGAACCATTTACAAGTATTTTGCAATCATGTGATTATTTGACACGAGCCGGACGAAGTACACGACTTCGCCATCCAGCTGAAACATGTTAAAAAAGGCATACCAGGATGTGTTTTTATTTCTTTTGAAAACAGCATAATACATAACGCTTTTCCCATACTTGCTAAAGCGCTTGGGCGCCTTTTTTCTTTGTTTGAATGGAAGTTCTGTTTCAATCTCTTGAAACAGTTTTCGACTGTATTTTATGGCGTTTTCTTCAAAACCGAAATATCCCTTTTCATAGAGGATTTCCGAAAGTTCCAGGAAATAATCAATCACTTCCGGCAAAAACATTACTTTCATTGTGTAACTGTTTGTTTACCTTTTCGTTGTATTATATCTCTGAGACCAGTTTCAATACGGGATATTACCTCCTTGCCGGATATAGCGCGGTAATAGTCGTCCGGTATTTCAGTAGATACATCCGGAAAATTATCCTGTTTGAATAAAATAAATGTGTCGTTCTTCCCTCTCTGGATTATGACTGCTTCAGTGGATGCCGTATCCAGATATTTTTTCATATTATTGCGCAATTCCGCCGAACTTATTACTATCATATCTTCAATTCTTGATGTACATTTCAGTGTACAAAAGTAGCGTTTATCTTTCAAATATCCAAACTGCGGCATAACTTTACACTTGCCTATTGCAAACAATCGCATAGCGTTTGTTAATATTCACAACCTCTTTCAGTTTTTTTTACACACCAGAATGGAATGTCCGTCGCCTAATCCGTCGTGGATTTTTTCGACAGTCAGTCCGGCGGCTTCCACGCAACGTATCAGGTCGTCGGAGTGATACATCTTGCTGTTTCCGTTCGCCATCACCGTAAAGTATATGCTGATATGGGTGAGGCAATTGGCGGCTGTTTCATTTTGCTGCCTGTCCCATAATGTTTCCATGATGAAAAGTCGCGAATGATTATCCATTGAAGCGATAGCCCGCCGGAGAATACTCACGATTTCTTCTTCCGAAAAACAGTCGAGGAACTGACTCATCCATATACAGTCAAAGCCTTTGGGGAACGGTGCATTTTCATCCAACAGGTTGGCGCCATGTCCGGTTATGCGTTCCGCGCCTTTTTTACCGGCAACATTTTCTTTCATCATTTCAAGTTGCTGAGGCAAATCCATGATTGTAACGTTTACCTGTTCGTCGTATTCAACGCAACGCATCGCCCATCTGCCTGTATTGCCGCCTACATCAAGCAGCGTGAACGGACGGTATGAAAAGACGATTTGCAAGGCTTCGTCGAAGGCATTGTCCGAGAAGAAATGGTCGAACCGGAGCCAACTTTTGCGTATATCTTCGGGCAGCGACGACAGCCCTTCATAGATGGTGTTCCACTGTCCGAACACTTTCAGACCTTCCGGTTTTCCGTTGATAAGCGCCTCTTCGAGATGATACATTCCCTTGTAGGTCACTTTGTGGTTAAAGTCGAGGTTTACATTAACCATCGGGTCGGAAAGCAGGATCCAGCCGATTTTCGACACCACAAACCGGTCGTCGGCACAGAGTACCGTACCGATGGTTAGCGACGCTTCAAGCAGAATCTGAACGGCGTAGCGCGACAGGTTGGTTTTGGCGACAACCTCGTCCATGGTAAGTCCGTTTTTGGCGTCGACCAACATTTGCAGGATGCCAAATTTTACCATCAGGCGCGAAACCTGAAACGTGATGGGTGCGAACGAAATCTCATAAGCGCGTCGCAGGGCTTCCATTACTTTCATTTGCTCTTTTGTGTATTTTTTCTTGAGCGGGGGAGACAATTTCATTTTTTCCAGAATTTATAAAAGTTAAACCATTGTTCAGGATATAGTTGAGTGATACGCTCCAATTCGCGGACAAACGTTCTTGTCATTTCGTTGATTTGTTCTCTTTTTGAAAGACTGTTTGGCGGGAAAGGAATCGACGTCACATGGATACGATAGAGAGAGGCTGATATTTTCAATGCGAAAAGCGCCAAAACCGGCACATTATATTGGATGGCAAGCACAAAGGCTCCGATTGGGAAGTCGGCTTCTCCGTTCAAAAAATCACATGCAACGCATTTGTCGCTGCCAAAATTCCGGTCGCAGGGCATACTGACGATTTCGCCGTTCGACAAGGCTTCGTTGATGTAAAAAATATGGGACATATCGTCCGATACGGGAATTAACCGGACGTTGTTATCTTCCAATATCTTTGAGCGGTTTTTTTGGACTTCTTTGGCTTCGCCTCCGAAAATCAGGCTGTTGATGCGTTTTTTCTTTTGCTTCAGCAAGTAGCCGCACAGTTCGGGATTGCCGATATGCGAGCCTGCCATGATACAGCCTTGCGGGTCGTCGAGCATGGCAAGAAAGATGTCATTGTCGGGATTATCAATCCGGAAGATGTTTTTTTGATTGGCATAGACGGCGAAACGGTCCATCAATGTTTGTCCGAAAAGAAAATGGTTTTGATACGTTTTCAGCAAAGATTTATGGGGTGGATAGCCGTGTTGTTCGCGGAAATAACGGTATATAGCCAAATAGCGTGTCCGACAGAAAAGCATATAAAAAGGAATAACAAAGACTAAGAAAAAATAGCCGACACGCACATTCACCACAGAAAAAAGGATTTTTAATGCCTTTTGTCCGAATGTGCGCCCTCCTGTTACGCCGTCCCAGTCTTGTCCTTTTTGTGCCATTTATTTAAATCATTTTGTTAAATCCCTAACCCTAACAGGGTTTGGAACCTTGTTAGGGTTGATTTTTCCAAACAAGGTGCAAAAATATGAAAAAATTTTGATAGTTGATAGTAAACATTTCCCTTTTGAAAGTAATGCCACTAAAATAAAGGTACCTTATGAAAGGGGCAGGGGGTTGTGGTTAATGATAAATGACTCATAGTTTTCAGGGGTTATAATAGAAATGGTTGCATTTGGATAAGCCTTTGAAAAAGTCTTACTGACTTTCGCTTTTTTTATTGTGCTCCATTTCAATTCAAAGGCGCGCAGTATGCCGTCTTCTTCTTCAATATAGTCAACCTCTTGCTGTTCGGTTGTACGCCAAAAAAAACGATGCGCCCATCGTTCGTTGTTGTGTAATAATTTGAGCCGTTCTGCAATCAGGAAGTTTTCCCACAGAGCGCCTGTATCTGTTCTGACTTCAACAGGGGAAAAATTGGATATGAGGGCATTTCTAATGCCATTGTCATAAAAGTAAATTTTACGTGATTTGGAAAGTTCCGAACGAAGATTACGAGAAAAACTGTTTAGCCGAAACAACACGAACGATTGTTCTAACATGGTTATGTATTTTTCAACAGTTGCAATGTTGATACCTACCAGATTGCTTAATTCGTTGTATGAAACCTGACTCCCTAATTGAAACGCCAAAGCTTGCAAAAGTTTTACAATTTTATCCGGTTTTTTTACCCCTTCTAATAGCAACATATCCTTATAAAGAAAATTTTGGATAAGGTTTTGCAACACTTTTTTGTTGTCTTCAGGATGCAAAACCACATCAGGGTAATAACCATATATCAAACGATAGAACATGAGTTGCTTTTCTTCCCGAAGCGTATGATAGTTAGCCATCTCTGTAAATGACAATGGATAAAGTTTATACTCAAACGTTCTCCCCATCAGCGATTCATTAAGATGATTGGATAACTCAAAAGCAGAACTGCCTGTAACCAGCAATTGAATGTGTTGGAGGTGGTCGGTTATTAACTTAAGACCCAATCCCACATTGGGTAATCGCTGTGCTTCATCAACAATGAGACACTTTACGCCGGCAAGTTCGGTTTTAAGTCGCGCAATAGTTGGATTTTCAAACATTTTTTGCGTTTCCAATTCATCGCCGGTCAACCAAAGCGTATTTTCCCAATTTGCTGAAAGCGCCTGCAATAAAGTAGTCTTGCCAACTTGCCTTGCACCCATTATTATTAACGCTTTTTGCTTGCCCAAATCATTTTTGAGCAACTTTAAAACATCACGGCGTATCATCGTTCATATATTTACAGGCAAAAATACAATAAATTTCTATTAAAATCGAATATTATTGCTTTTTTTTTCTAATACAAACCAGATTTATATACTTTATGTTTGATTAATCGCGATATTTACTGTTTCAATTACACTTAACTCTCAAATGTATCACCCTGTGATTACCGGTTTACATTCATGTCGATGTAATCGTAAAAATCTTTGACGGTTAAGACGTTCGACATTTCTTCGGGTTTAATCTTAAATCCGAAGGTTTTCTCTACAATCACCACGATATCAACGAAGTCTAAACTGTCAAGACCAAGGTTTTCCTTTAATTTGGCTTCATCTTTGATAATATCCGCCTCAATTTCCATTTCATCGACAAGAAAATCGTTGACAAGCGATTCGATTTTTTTTCTTTCCATAAGTTATTTATATTTTATTGATATTTCTTTACAATTAATGTACTGTTTGTTCCGCCGAAACCAAACGAATTGGATAGGAACGAATTGACTGGTTGTTCGAGCGTTTGTGAGATGATATGCAGGTTTTGCGCCGTCGGGTCGGGCGTTTCGAAATTGATGTTGGGCGCGATAAAATCGTTTTGCATCATCAGGAGAGAATAAATAATTTCACTGGCTCCTGCCATCCAACATTCGTGACCTGTCATTGATTTTGTCGAACTCACCGGCGTTTTTCGCCTGTTGAGAAGTTCGTCCAATGCCATTGCTTCGCAGGCGTCGCCCTGTTGAGTAGAGGTTGCATGGGCATTGATGTAGTCGATTTCATCGACTTTCATTGCTGCATCTGCTAAAGCGCGTTCCATCGCAATCAGGGCGCCTGTTTCACTTGCCTGAGATATTTGTTTGCCGTTGGAAGAGAAACCGTATCCTTTGATTTCGCCATAGATAGGGGCGCCGCGTTTGAGCGCGTGCTCGAGGTCTTCCAAAATCAGGCTTGCCGCTCCTCCGCTGGGGATTAATCCGTCGCGACTCATATCAAAAGGGCGTGATGCTTTGGTCGGCTCATCGGTACATCGCGAAAAGGCGCTCAATCCGTCGAAGCCCGCCATTGAATAGACATTCACTTCCTGTGCGCCACCGCACAAAATCATATCCTGCATTCCGTAGCGGATCAACGTATAACCTAACCCGACGGCATGCGAGCCGCTTGCACAGGCAGCGCTGACAGTCATATTGATACCCCGCAATTTGAATATGGTGGATAAATTCATGGAAACGGTCGACGTCAACGACTGAAACGTTCCGCCTGAGCCAATCAATAACGAATCTTTTTTATCCAACATGATTTCATGCGACTCGATCACTGCTTTCGTTGAGGTATCGTTTCCGTAAAAGATGCCTGTTTCGTGCTGCTCGAAATAATCCGGCTCGATACCTGCCGTTTGTATTGCCTCCAAGGTAGCCATGTAGGCGAAAACCCCTGCTTCGGTGAGCGAAACACGCTGTCGACGGTCGAGCATTCCTTTCAGTGAAGGGATTTCGACGATACCTGTCAATGGCGAACGGTAGCCGTATTCCAACCGTGCCGGATCTAATCCAATACCGGATTTTCCATGAAATAACGAATCGGTTACTTCGTGTATATTTTTCCCGATGCAGGAATAGATACCGATACCTGTAATCACTACTCTCCTGTTCATTATCAATAGATTCCTCCGTTAATGGATATGACTTCGCCTGTGATATATGCGGATTGTTCGGATGCTAAAAAGCCTACCAGTGCGGCGACTTCTTCGGGCTGTCCGAAACGTTGCAAGGGAATAGTTGCCTTGAGCGCTGTTTCGTCCAGGTCTTTGGTCATGTCGGTTGCGATAAAGCCGGGCGCCACTGCATTGACGGTCACCTTTCGGGGCGCTACTTCCTGTGCAAGCGCTTTGGTGGCGCCTATCACTGCGGCTTTGGCAGCCGAATAATTTGTTTGTCCGGGAAGACCTTTCAAACCCGAAAGCGAAACAATATTGATGATACGACCATAACGTTTCATCAACATGCCTTTCAATACGCGGCGGGTAATGTAAAAAAATCCGTTCAGACTGATATTGAGTACGTCGTGCCATTGTGAATCCTGCATAAATATCATCATTGCGTCCTGACGTATGCCCGCATTATTGATTAGAATCCCGATGAAATCGTCGGGATGTGCTGTCGCCCATTGTTCCATGGCTTGGTCGACCGATGCGCCGTCGGCTACATCAAACGGAAGCAGTTCGGCTGCTCCCCCTTTTTCTTCAACCAACCGTTTCGTTTCCAAAGCGGCTTCTTCATTCGAAACATAATTGATAATAACCGGAATACCCTGAGCGGCTAATTCGATACAAACTGCCCTCCCTATTCCCCGTGAACCTCCTGTTACCAAAGCGTATTTCATAATCTTATTTTTTTTGCCGTGCAAAAATACAAAATAATACAATAGTAAAAAATAATTATATCCTGCATTTATCCTTACTTTTGCCCACTCTTCACGTCATTTCGTCTGAAATACATGACGGCAGGAGTGTGTGCAGTGGAGAAATCTGCACAGTAATATGGTTTTAGAAATCATAGATTGCTTCCCTGCGCCTACTTCGCGTCGATCTGTATATTACTGATAGAAAGATTTCCCTCAGTCTGTTATTTATAGAATTTCGCCTGCTCTTTACAGGATTTTCGGCTATAACTCCTTCTTTGTGTCCTTTGTGGTAAAAAAGAAAAAAATTTAATGTCAAGGGAACAGAGAAATTGACATAATGGAAAAAAATTGCCATTTTGGATGTTATAATGGAAAAAATTTGTATTTTTGCGCCTCACAATGAATTTTAATGGAAAATTTTTAGATGAAAAACGGCATTGATTGGAAACAGGAAATTATCTTTTCTTCTTCCGAAAGTGGCATTTCCAAAAAGATTACCACAGCAATCAAGGAAGGGAAAATACGAAAAATCGCCCCGCGCATTTACACTACCAATTTGCGGGATAAGGCAGAGACAATCATCAGACGCCATTTTTTTGATATACTCAAGTGGCGATTTCCTGAGGCTGTTATCAGTCATCGAAGCGCTTCGGAATTACGACCGACCGAAACCGGTCATTTTTTCCTGACCGGCAGTTACACCAAAAAAATAACTGATTTACAGGGTATTACCCTTCAGGTGATGAAGGGAAAGCCCGCATTGGAATCGGATGTGAATCTGGGGGATATATACGCCTCATCGGAATGGCGATGGGTTCTTGAAAATATGCAAAGTACAAGGAAAAAAGGAAGCGAATCGAAATCCTTTCCTGTTGAATATCTTGAAGATAAGCTAGAAAAAATCATCATCCGCGAGAGAGAAACCGGTATTAATCAATTTAGGGATAAAGCGCGTGAAATCGCAAAACAGTTAGATTTCGACGACGAATTTAACAAATTAAACATCCTAATCTCTGCCTTATTGAAAACACATCATGCACGTGTTCTACGATCTGATTCCGCCAAAGCGAGAGCCGCAGGAACGCCTTATGACGCCAAGCAAGTAGAGCTATTTGAAATTCTTTACGATAAACTGAAAGACTATTATTTTCCTGAACGCACAGATAAAAACACTACGGAAGATTCTTTTCGTCTATTCTCTTTCTTTGAGGCTTATTTTTCAAACTATATCGAAGGAACAAAATTCGTTGTTGAAGAGGCTAAAAAGATTATTGATACCGGTATTGCCATTCCTAAAAGGATACGGGATTCTCATGATATTTTAGGAACTTTCCAAATCGTATCCGACAGTCACGAAATGAGTAAAACGCCCTCTACGCCAGACGAATTGATAAATATGCTGAAAAGCAGACACCTGACAATGATGTCAGGCAGAGCGGAAGACGTGAATGCAGGGGCATTTAAGAGCCAAAACAACCGGGCTGGAAGTACTGAATTTGTAGATTTTTCTTTGGTTGAAGGCACATTGAGGCAAGGCTACAAATACTATGCCGCATTGACCGACCCAATGGCAAAAGCCATTTTTATGATGTTCCTGATTTCGGAAGTACATCCCTTCACCGACGGAAACGGACGGATTTCGCGAATAACAGGCAATGCCGAATTGTTCAAAAGCGGGTTATCACGTATCATTGTACCAACTGTTTACCGCGAAGATTACCTGTTGTCGCTGAAAAAACTTACGAACCGGAAAGAACCGGATACCTTTATCCGTGTAATGGACAAATTACAAGACTTCTCAAGCCATATTTTCGGAGAAAACTACGGCGAACTCAACGATTATCTCAAAGCAACCAACGCCTATTTAGAACCATCGGAAGGAAAGTTGATTATGATTGACCGTTATATGAAGGCTTGACGCATGGGATGAAAATAAGGTACTTATGTAAACATATCCTTTCCTCTCCTAAAAATACCGAATGTAAGTATCGTCAAAATGAATACACCTATTGTTGCAATTACTTTAAATATTCCCCAGGTCATTTTCGCCCCGACTGGTATATCCTTCCCTTGGATTAAATTAATTATTGTTGGAGCCAATACTAAAACAGCCACAATAATTATAATTATTACTACATAACTGTTTTCGTTTTGTACATTTGCATCCTGTACCTGTGCAAACGTAATTGCTATGCTATTACAAAGAACAGTAAATAAAAAAAATACCTTTTGTATTATATTCCTCCTACTCATCTGGCTTTTCGGAATCGCCTCGTTTTTTGAAATGGTCTCTGCCTCCATTACTCTGTCTAAACTACTGAACTGTTGTGCCATTTTTAAATCCCTAATTTGTGTCGGGCAACTTTTAAATTATTAATTTTATTTTTTATTTATAAGTATCAACAGGGTTCGGATAAAATTCTTTATCCAATGCCAGTTTCATAAAATGCAAATGTGCAAGCGACCTTTTCTTAAAAGTATTTAAACCTGTAAATACATTCATCGCAAAGGTTGGACATAACTTTATATAGTTATTGTGAAAGTTAAAGGAATTGTCAAAATCCAATTATTCTCTAATTATTGGGAAATTGCGTACCTCAATTTGATCAGGACCTGAAGGACGAATTCTGATACGGGCATTGGTATTCAAATCCCAGACAAAATCAAGTTTCAATAATTTAATCTCAGCCGCGTATTTGTCAAATCCGCCTGAAATCATAATTCTGACTCTATAAAAAGTTCCTTCCGGTATTGAAATCTCCGAGGAACGGAGCGGACTATTATCCGTAGTACTTGTAACTATAAAAACTTTAGCTGGACCAGTATGACCAATTCTGGTATCCTTGTAGAGATTTCCCTCGTCATCATATATTTCTATTGCTCCTAATCTAATTTTAGTATCTTCATTCGAAGTGTTTGTAATCATAAGGTCGATAAATGCATTATCGTCGGTCTGAATACAGCGTCTGAACTCTACATTATGGTTCGGAGACGGGTTTTTTACGGTTACTTGTGTTAGTGCTGTTGTAGCCATCATAAAGCCACATACAGTGAGGATAATTTGTTGTTTCATATCTTAAATATTTGTTTTATATTAGTTATTACAATCTATAAAGTAATTCTCTTGCACTCTCATCACCTGCGTCAACAGTCTTTTTATACCAGATTTCCGCCATACTTCTTTCTTTGAACACTCCTCTTATACACCGAGCAAAGGGGAGACATAACTTTATATAGTTATTGTGAAAGTTAAAGGAATTGTCAAAATCCAATTATTCTCTAATTATTGGAAAATTGCGTACCTCAATAATTTGATCAGAACGTAAAGGAGGAATGTAACCGGATGTACCATGGGTATTCAAATCCCAGACAAAACCAAGTTTCAATAATTTAATCTCAGCCGCGTATTTGTCAAATCCGCCTGAAATCATAATTCTGATTCTATAAAAAGTTCCTTCCGGTATTGAAATCTCTGAGGAACGGAGCGGACTATTATCCGTAGTACTTGTAGCTATAAAAACTTTAGCTGGCCCTGTACTCCAACCACTCCCACTCCTATCGGTATCCTTGTAGGTATTTCCCTCGTCATCATATATTTCTATTCCTCCTAATCTAATTTTAGTGTCTTGATTCGAGGTGTTAGTAATCATAAGGTCGATAAATGCATTATCGTCGGTCTGAATACAGCGTCTGAACTCTACATTATGGTTCGGAGACGGGTTCTTTACAGTTACTTGTGTTAGTGCTGTTGTAGCCATCATAAAGCCACATACAGCGAGGATAATTTGTTGTTTCATATCTTAATTATTTGAAATTATGTTAGTTATTACAATCTATAAATTAATTCTCTTGCGCTCTCATCACCTGCGTCAACAGCCTTTTGATACCAGTTTTTAGCTACATTGGTGTCTTTGCCTACTCCTCTTCCTCCATGATACATTTCACCAAGTGGCTTAAAGGCGTTAACATAACCTGCATCGGCAGCCATTTTCATATATCTAAATGCCAAGGGTTCACTTTTTGCAACACCTTGACCTTTTTGATACAGTAAAGCCAAATCGTATGCAGCAGCAGCAATACCCCTATCTGCCGCTGACTGGTAGAATTTTACTGCTTTGGTATGATTACTTGTCTGTGCAGCTTTCCTTCCTTCCTGATATGCATTGTCTGCTGTTAACTCCTCAGGCCTAACTTCGGGTTCAGGGATTACTTGCGTTGAGGGTCTCTCAATTACAGGTACATTTGTTTGGACAGTTTCATCTGCTTTTTGCCTGGATTCTTCCCTTACTGTTGAAGGATTTGTTACAGTCGTATTGTTCTCTCTTCCTGAATTGCTTCCTTGTTGAGAAGGAGATGAAGGGGCGTTATCTTGAACACTGATATCGTTTTCGGAATCAGTATCGGCGTTTGGTTCAGGAATAGTTTGACGGGTTTCAAAAGTTTGTTTTATAGAGTTAACAATCAAGAAAGGCGCTATAATAGCGCTGATTGTCAAAATCCAAATAAAGACGGATGGAAGTTTGGGTGGTTGCTGTTGTGTGTCCATATTTTTTCTTTTTTTAAAATTTTATATACAAAATTTTTATTCATCTACTGATTATAATTATAACATTGTCTATTAGCATACAATTTAAAATGATCAAAAATGCAGTTTCTTTTCTTCTTCGTTTTCTTCAAGTTCCGGGTCATCCTCCGTTTGCTCTATGTCTTCATCTACTTCATTAGGAGTAATTGTTTCAGGTGAAGATCCTGTTTTTGTTTCATTTTGATTTTTTTGTGAATCTTCGCCGGTTTCATTAGAAGATTTCAACTCTGACCTGACAGAACTTCGTTCGATACCCTGTTCTCCTTGTGGTGATTCTTCTTCGCTGTCATCTTCATTATCTTCTTCTTCACTATCCGGGACATCGTCTTCTCTTCTGATTTCTTTCAAATCATCCCTGACAGAATGATCTTTGCCGTCATTATCTATGTCCTTATACAACTCGTCATAATTGTCTTCTACGGTTTTTCTATAGTCGTCGCCTGGCTCTCCATTATCAGACTGTTTATATTCTTCTGGAAGCGATTCTTTAAATGCAGCGTTACCTGTGCCTTCACCTGTAGTATGACCGTCTTCGTCAATGCCTTGTAAATCCTGTACTTCTTCCAAAGTCATATCAGAATGATTAATTTTTTCTAAATCAGAATCAGAAGTTTCATCATCATTTGTTTTTTCGTCTGATTCAAGTTCCATTTCTTCTTTTTCTTCGGGAGAGTCATTTTCTTTGTCCAACTCCATTCCCTTTTTTTCTTCAGGAGAATCTTCTGCCGTTTCTAATTTCATTTCCTTTTTTTCTTCAGGAGGGGCAGTTTCTTTAATCTCATTGTTATTTATTTCACTCATACAAATTTACACTTAATTAGTTAATCAATATTTTGATATTTTGCTCTCATCATATGTTTCGGGGCTTTTTAATACATACTCATCAACGCCTTCAGCAACCCCCATTCCATTATTAGTAGGTTCACCACCCTGTGGTTTTTCTAAAACAGTTTCGTTCGTAACATCCACATCAATTCTATAAATCTGTTCATCCCCTAAACTGCCTCGTGGCTTGCCCAACTGGTCTTCTACAATACTATTGGAAGTTCCTTCTATTGGCTCGTGTCTATCAACTTCATTCTCGGCTTGCTCCAATTCCTCATATCCTTGACCTTGCAATTCTTCCCAAGTAGGGTCTTTGCTCAACATTTCTTCTTTCTCTGCTGCTCTTCTAACATTTATCTCTGTTGCTTTTTCTTCTGTGTTCTGTTGAGCTTCGTCAAGTATTTTATCCATTGACTCTGATGAGGTAACGAATCTTCCTTCAGGAGGTTGAGGCACATTGTCTCCGTAAGTTAAACCTGATTGATATTCCTTGAATTTTTCCGCACTCTGGACATAAGATACTGTATCGGAGTGTTTTGTTTCTTCAACATTTGAATCTTCAGAAAGTTCGTCATCATCTTTTTCCAACACCATACCTTTTTCCCTTTCAGTCGTATCATCTGCTATTTCCAATCTCATTTCCTGCTTTTCTTTAGGGGGAGCAGTGTCTTTTATTTCGTTATCAGTTATTTCGTTCATATAAATTTTATTGAGTTATTGATATGCTTTCGTTTTCAATACAAATCTTGCTGCACATTCGCCTGCTTGTAAAAGATTTTTGTTAAAGCCTTTACTATTCTGTCTGTTTTGTAAATCAATCCAATTTACAATACAGTAAACTAATTCATCTAAAACGTCTTCTTTTGCATCGACATAGTTCTTTAATGCCTTTTTTATTTGAGGAAACCAATTTGCTTTTATTTCAATATCGTGAATGCCCCCAATAGGATTTCCATTTGCCTTAAAAGGTTTGGAAAATTCCGGCACACATGCCCCAATCATTCCTCTGCATTCCAAAATATTGACTATCATTTCTGAAAACATGTCTTCGCTGCCGCTGATTTTTTCTATGTCATAAATAAGTTTTATGTAAGTCTCTTCTGTTTCAGGCGATATTCTCGGCGTGTTTCTGATTACTCTTTCTAATTCCTCACGGTCAATAAAATCATCTTTACGTTGCTTAAAAATAGCAGTAAGCAAATTGCTTCGCATTTTTTTGAGTGGCAAAAAATCGTTGACCGATACTTTGTTGTTCTCATACTTATCTTCTGCTGTATTTCTGTCTATTTTTGCCAGTACTGCCTCTGTCCAACTGCTTTGGTGAATTACGGCAACTCCCTGATTCAAACGGCTGATTTCAAGAATTTGTGCATCGTTTAGTGAGACGGAACGCCCTACGGTTTCACTGTCGCCATAATCCGCCAAACGCATAATGATTTTCGTATTTGTGTTGGAAATAGCCGACTGTGCAACCATTGCAGGCGACTGGTCTACAATAATAAATCCTTCGCCGTAAGAACGCATTTCGGCTATGGAATTGCTTATCATTTCTACTGATTTGCCTGACAGGTTCGCCCCTTCCTGGCTTTGGTCGGTCGAAGTGCGTTTCAGAATATTGTGCGCTTCTTCCAATACCGTGATATGACGCAACGGTAAATTTGTCCCTTTATCTTCACTCATTCGATACTCATTCAGTTTAAGTATCAGTATACCCATAATCAGCGATTTAGTTTCAGACGAACCGACACGGCTAATATCGACTATGGAGTTTTGGTCGAACAAAACTTCGTTTGGGATTTCGCTTTCTGCTGTAAAAATTGTCCCCATAATACCCATAGTCAGCGAATTAACACGAGTAACCAACGCACCTTCGTAATTGCCTTTATTTTCGGCAGAAAACTTCGAGTTTTCTAGAATTTCTGGCAAAATTTCAGATACGGTTTTGAAACCTGGATATTTCTTTTCGCCTTCACCTGTATAAATAGAATTTTGCAAGTCCCAACCCACTCTTTCGTATGCTTTTTCAAATGATTCTTTCAAAACGGCAGGCATAGCGGCATAGAGGGGCCAACAAGCGCTGAAAATTTCAATCAGTCGGTCTAAATGTTCCAAAACATGAATGCCATTATCTCCTTCATCCGGAAATGTAAACGGATTCAGTTTTAACAGTTTATGAATCTTCGCATTGGTAGTAAAAATATTTATTCCCTGCAGTTTTGCAAACGCCTTTTTATACTCGCCTTTTGCGGGTTCTATGACGAGAAAAGTAACTTTATCATATCCTGCGCCATCTTTTGAATGATCAGTTTCTTTTTGATGGATAAATTCTTCCAGCAGTTTATAAACCGTATTGGATTTTCCCGAACCTGTGGAGCCGGTAACGAAACAATGTTTGGTAAATTCATTTGCCGTCAGCACGACTTTTGTTTCTTTCAACTCTTTGCCCATGTGATAAATGCAGCCAAGATTGATCTTGCGTTTATTTCTCTCTTCGTTTATTTTGTCGCCTGTTTGAACATTCCTGCCAAAACTTGCAAAAGAAATGGAAGTAACCCCGCTGACCGATTTTTGCGGCAAGCCCATCAGAATAGGCAGTTCCTGCCCATTGACCATATTAGAGGCAGATAAATATTTTTCTTTAAAACCTTTCACATGTTCCCGCGTTTCTGCCTTTTCAATAAAAACAGGATGTATGGAATTATGTAAATATGCCATTAAACTTTCTGTTTCCTGTGGCTTGTCGCCCCAGTAATTAATAACAGAACGGTCGGCGCTTGTTTTCTCGCCAACTAACAATGAACGATAGGTATTGGCTGCAATGATAGATATTTCAGGTTCGTCTGCAATAAAATAACTGGCGCTTTCCCAAAGACCGTACGCATCTCCTTTTTTTATACGTTCTAATTGAAGTTCAATTTTTGTCATATATTCCTGAATGGGTTTTACCTGTACAGTAATTGACTTTGAAGCATTTATACCCAGTGTATTTGTTATTGTTTTGGATGTAGAAATTCCTTTTGCTTCGCTGGTACTTCGAGAGATTGTATGAGTATCCGAGTAAGATTCTCCTTTGTTTGTTCCGTGAGAGTCCGATTCGTTACCTCCAAAAAATTTTTCATGCGAAGATGAATGCCCCCAATTTTCCCCGTAAGTTTGAACATTTCCTTTCGCATCACTGACGGAATCTGTTAATGATTTATTAAAACTCAAACTTGTACCGTCTGCCTCCGATTCACTTTTGTTGATACCAAAACTGAGATTTATCTCGGAAAGTTTTGACAGTTCGGTGTACATGTTTTCCAAACCGCGTTTTCTTCTTTCCATCTCTGTTTTTGCAATGGGCGTTGATACAAATAATGCAGTATATTCTTTTCCCGCCATCGTGTCGATAAAATTTTCAATTCCCTGAACATAGTTCTCCTCTTTGTCCATTTTTAAACTTGGCACTGCATACACGGAAGAAACTTTTTTATGTGCATCGTCTACTGGTATATATTCATTTAATAAAGTGGCTGATTCTTTATCAGTTAGCGGCGATTTGCCAATATCGCTGCCCGGAAATTGTCCCTCCAAACTGTTACAAAGAATTTTCAGCGCAGTATCTTTCATTGTTTTCAGTTTAGCGCTGTGGCTGTTATGCCTTATGCCTAAATAATAATCAACCCTGTCAGGCTTGCCGCAAATAAGCATAATGATTGCCCCATCTACATTGGTTTCGGAAGAAGTAAAGAAAGTATAGAGTGAACTGTAAACGCTTGCCAATTTTTCGTTGAAATTTTCTTCTTTGTTAGAAACTATGCGGGTAATTTTTACAAAACCAAGCGGCTCACTGGTTTTTTCCGGTACTGCCAGCGCTTTTACCCGGTGCGTTTCCAAATCGGCTAAATAGGTTCTGTTGATTTCCCTGTCTACCATTTCAATACCTGTAGATATTGATTCGACAGTTTTTTTCATTGCCAGGTCTGTATTACTCATAAGGTGATTAATAAGATTAATGTGTTAAAAAATACAAAAAACATACATGACAAAATAATGTAGCCGAACAGTTTTAACCTGGTAAAATCTTCTACGTTTACAGTTACAGTTTCTGTTTGACCTTCAGCATTTTTCTTTCGATATGTGAAAGAATTTACAATATAGGATTTTAACTCATAAACCGTTTCATTGATTTTATTGAATCGCCTGCTTTCACTACGTATACACCATATTAAAAGAAGTATGTTTACAAGGATTAATGCATATCCAGAATTTACCTCCAACTTGTATACTGAAAAAGAACTTACTACTAACATAGCTGTTTGCAATAAGACAAATATTTTTGCAAATGGTTTGTTTCTCAGCTTTAGATAGTCGTACTTCAATGTTTTTATTTTCTTATCAAGGTCATCATCTTTTTTCTTTCTTTCCTTATCTATTTCATCTGTTAATTTATCAAATTGTTCTACCAGCATATTGAACCGTTTAATGTCTGCGTTGTATTCATCTATGTTAGCATCATTTTCTTCATCATATTTTTGGATAACAGACTCATACTCTTTTGTTACCTTACCAAACATTGCTATTACATTACTGTCAGTAATATTCGACAGTTTCTCGCCGCCAACCGCTGTTTCTACTTCTTTTATTTTATCTGCAATATGTTTTTTAAGGTCAAGAACAGATTTGCGGAGTTTTTCGATTTTTTGTTTAACCTTCTGTAATTCATCTTTATTACCACGCAGTTGGTTTATTTTCTCTTCATCCTGATAAAATGATTTGGTACTGTTTGTAAGCTTATCTATATACTTTTCTTTATACTCATTTGAATCTTTAATTGAAGACAAAATTTCGTCTATTTTTCCTTCGAAATAATCCAATTCCACGTCTTTCTCTTCAAAAAAATCTTCCAGTTTTTCAATTGTCTCTTTTAGTTGAATATTATAGCTCGCTTTTTGTTTTTTCCATTTTTCCAGTTCTTCTAATGTACAGGGTTTGTATTCCAAATTAATTTCTGTACAAAAACGGACTAATATCTCTTTTGCTATTGGTCTATTTTGTACTCCTGCGTTTACAAGGTCTCCTTCTGTGTTATAGTAGTATTCCCAAACAAGAGGTTGATTTTTTTGCTGTATGCCTTTGAGTATTTTTTTACACAGGATAAATTTGTTGGCATCGAATGAACCGGTGACTTCCCTATAAATTTGTTCGAGAGAAGCATCATCAATCTGCTTAATATTTGTTAATTCTGCTTGAAAAGCATAGAAAACTTCTTCGTCATCAAAAAGGTAATTATTGCACAATTCACTAAAACTTTTGAAGTTTTCAAAAGTTTTCCCCTGTCTGTTTTCACTCCATTGAAAAACATCAGCCAAACCACCATCTTTTTGTAGTAGGGCTGTTTTTTTATTAGGGTCAAAATCACCTTTGTTTATGTAATCACATAATGCTTCTATCTTTTCCCATTCTCCGTGTTTATATTTTTTTTCGTCCCGATTTTTCTCAAAATAGATAATCAGTCCTTTCCATTTTTTTACATCGGATTTAATTAAATCTAATACCATAAATTGTTGATTTATAATTATTCTACTTTTGTTGAAGCCAATAATACTTTTGCCGCATTGAGTTCCTCTGTGTTCATTACGCCTTTTAGTTTAATTTCAAAATCTATTGGGTCTAACACACCTGTTACTTCACCGTGAACATGAAGAATGCCCTCTGCGTCTATCTCAAAAACGACTTTCACACCTGCTCCTTCTTGTATATCAGTCGGCAACGGCATACGGTGTTCTTCGAGTAAAACGCCCATTTCAGGGTCGTATAACTTTTTTATTTCATTGCATTCAGATTCATAAATGGGAAAAACCATACTATGTTTCTCCGCTGCACCTTTAGAAACAGAAAAACCATCATCTTCCTTTCTACAATTGCCATCAAGAGGCGTGTTGGCTAAAATCATATTTTGCACCCCTCCAATTATTCCTAATCCATAATTTTTACTTGTTACGTTTACAGCATTAATGCGTGTGCCAGCACCGAGTTCTTTTGGTTTTACATCGCTTTCTCCTGTAACATAATCTATTTCTCCTTGTTCGACTGACATATTCAATGCAAGGATAGCTGCTCCTTTTGCAACACATTCGTCAGGATCGGTAAGTTTTGCTTCGATATTGAGTTCGGCAGTAACTCGTTGTTTTACTTGTGGCATTCTTGACGAACCACCCACAAGCAAAACTTCATCAATCTTGTCAAACCCCTTCTCTTTACCTACATTCAAAACATCGTGCATTTTTTCAATAGTTTCATCAAGCAAAAACTTTGTCATTTTATCGAAATCGGCACGCGATAGTTCAACTTTTGCCGATTCTCCTTCTCCGTTTATTGTTATTACCGCATCGGAGTTTTCTCTTGCCGAAAGTCGTTTTTTCTGCGTTTCGGCAATTATCATCATTTCATTGAAAAGTGCAGTTCCTTCTTTCATTTCAAGCGATTTACCTGTTGCCTGATTGTATTTTTCAAGCAGATATTCGGCAAGTCGTTTGTCCCAATTATAGCCTCCAAGACAGGCATTCCCATCTGTTGCCACAACTGTAATAGTACCACCATCAACTTTGATAAGCGTAACATCGAATGTTCCACCGCCAAGGTCATAAACCAGCACTGTTTTCTGCCCCTTTGTATTTTGTCCGTATGCTATGGCGGCGGCTGTTGGTTCATTGATAATAGAAAGCACATCCAAACCTGCGGCTTCACCTGCCTGTTTAGTACGCATTCTTTCCTTTTCGCCAAAATAAGCAGGACAAGTAATAACCACTCGTTTTATAGGTTCTGGATACTGTCCAGCAGCATTCGCATCTGCCACAATTTTTTTGAGTATATATGCCGAAATTTCGATTGGAGTTAATCCTTGCGGAAATTTTGTCGGTGGCTCAAATGCCTCGTCATTACTAATTTCCCGTTTGATAAAAGCAACTGTATCATTGGGATTCATTTTTGATTCTTCTTTTGCAGGGTCTCCAACAATTACTTTGTTGTCGCTGCAAAAATATACTACCGAAGGTGTTGTACTATTGCCTTCGAGATTTCTTAAAACTACGGCACGGTCGTATTCATCAACCTGTGCTACACAGGAATAGGTTGTGCCTAAATCTATGCCAAATACTTTTCTTGTTTCGTCCATAATATTATGTTTTTATTGATTTATGTTAATTGAATTATTTTTAAGTTTATAAATTTTGACTTCTGCTTGGCGGAATAGCCGCGCTGTGTCTATATTGCGGAAACCGCAAGCAACACAATCAGCCACAGTACCGTCCTGTTCAGGGTCTTCGGTTTCTATAAGCTCGACAATTTTCTGCAACTTACTGTCGCGAGTATCGCCTGCCTTAAACACAAACGGCTCAATGTCGTAATCGTTAAGTAGATTTAACAGCGAAAACGAAATCATCTCAAATTCGGAAAGCAGTTTTTTAAACAGTTCCGATTGTGGCTCTGCCTGTGATTTTTCGAGATAGAAACGGTATTGTTTGCTAACTCTGTCGTATTCCCGCACAACGGCTTTTAGCAGAGGGGCAATGATTGCCGCCTGCAAACCGGCTTTGTATTGCATCAATTCTTTGTGCAAATGGTCAATAATTTCATCCTTGCGGTTTGAAACCTTGATTTGCGAAAGAATGTCCGACACATTGACGGCAATTGCCTTAATTTCGAGGTTTTCTATCGCTTCTTCGTTTACCGCTTCTGTTGTTGATCCTTCCGAAATCGGTATACCAACGCTTGTATCAATTGTATCAACAGCCTGTTGCGACTCTTCTGCCGGCATTGCAGAAACATATTTTTCGACAACTTCTTTGAGTTTGCTAAATTGTTCCAAAAATTCGGAAGTGAAAATTTCCTGTTTTTCTTTCATAGTTCTCTATTTTAACTGTTTTGTTTCGATCTTCCTATGCTGACTGATTGAACATATCGGAATACGGAGGGTTTGTCAAATGGCTTTTGACAGTGTTGTCAAACGGTCTTTGATAACGCTGTCAAATGCTCTTTGACAGCACTGTCAAAACACCTTTGACAACACCTTCAAAGCCTCTTTGTCTAACCGACGGTAAACAGTTTATCAAATACCACCGTCCGGCAAATTTCCGGTACGTTCAGACTGCGCTCCGAAATCACTGTTGCCGACAGGTCATTGGGGTCGTCGGTCAATAAATTCTCGTAGAGATTCACTTTAATCGTGTGCAGGATACTGTCCATAGTGCATTGTTTTTTGAATGAATAATCGGGGTAATACAGGCAAATCTCGGGGCGACAGATGTTGCGCTCCGGGTTGTATGAGGGGTCGCAGAGGCGATTTGTTTTTTTCTCTGTGAAATCTTTGTGTTCTCTGTGTCTCTGTGCTGAATGGGGGGTGCAGGCTTTTTGGGGGCTTGGGGACACTGGGGACATTAGGGACGACAGGGACAGGGTGTTTTTTATACTTTTTTTATCGACGGTCGAAATTGGGTGCATTATTGTTATATTCTATCTTGTGGTGCAAAGATAGACAAAAGTTTTTATAATTCATTGTAATTAGGTGAAAAAATGGCGGATTCTCTTTGCTGATGCGTCAGGAGCAAACAGGCGGGTTGAAAAAACGGTAACCGGCACGAAAGCGCAAAAGCAAGAAAGCGCGAATGGTTTTTTTTATTGCCTTTCGCGCTTTCGTGTTTTTGTACTTTTGTACTTTCTTACTCTACCTATCTAATCACTACCCTGTGCACCGAACCGTCTTTCAGCGTTACGATGTAGATGCCGCGCGCTTCTATCGGGACTGTGGTACCGCCGGCCGGGACTTCGATTCGTTTGACTAAATTGCCGATGATGGAGTAGATGCTTGCCATGTCATCATACGCCACCCTGATATGCAGGGCATTGCCATACGACCAGACAGATGCCTTATCAATGGCTTCATTTGGCACGGGGGCTAAATCCGGACCAATATAGATATAAATCGGCTGTTGCGTTATCCGGGGCAGGGTATATTCATATTCGCCATTGACATTCAATACGCCTTTCAGGATTTCCGGGCTTCCATCGTCCAACAAACGGTTGGTATGTATTTCAAATACAGGCCCGTCGAATGAAAGAGCGAACGAAAAGCTGTTTCCCCAGGGCACAAAGTGTGATCCGGCAGGCGGAAACATGGTTACCCCCGGAGGCGGTTCGGGCAATGTAACTTCGCGCTGTACGAGTACTCCCGGAGGCTTTCCTACACACAGGTATACAATTCCCGCTGCTTCGTCGAAATCAAGACTTAACGACACGCCGTCAATCGACCTTGTACCCAGCGTCAGGTTATTGAGGTTAAAGTTGCCTACCGTGTTGTACTTGATAATCGGGTAGCATCCGGGCACGTAATTCTGCCCGCAACGTTTTTCCACATAGACAGGTACGGAGCCGTAAATAAACAGGTTATCGACCTGGATACAGTCGGCAAATTCCCCATTGTAGCCTTTCTCGCTGCCGATTGAATAGTGCAGTTCGGCTCCCTTGTCGAGGCGCAGTTCCTGCATGGTCAGCGTACCGGCCATCTGTTCGTAGCAGCTTCCTTTGCTGCTTAAGGAAGCATATCCGGGCGCTAAGCGTCCTTCTATTTCGACATGTACATCGGCATGGATGGTCCCGAAGCCGCCAAAGGTGGATGAGGTGATTACATTCAGCGACCGATCCTTAAGCCACAGTTCGCTGTAGCTGTTTCTATTGCAGGGAGCAATCGGTTCCATGTGGAGGTGGCGGGCAAAGATGCCGGCATAATTCTTCGATGCCATCTGCTCTTCGGATATCAGTTCGAAGTGTCCTTCGCGCGTAGGTTCGGGCGAACTGTACAGCTCGACCTGGTTACGTATCTTGAACGTATCGGTAAAGAAGCTTGCATTGAGGGTCGGATTGCCGGGCTGATGGTCGAAGCTGTCGGTCAGTAAGGTGAGGACGGTATGGTCGGCCACTAAGACATGCAGGCGCTCCATGCTTGCGTCGTTGCGGAAAGTAACTACCGTCGTATCCAACCCTTTTGCAGCGCCTTTCCGGTGTGTAACGCAGGGTTCGCAATGCGTTCCGTCTTCCAGTATGGGAGGGGTGAAGCGATGATGTCCCAACTTGATTACGGGCATATTGCGGTACAGGTTGCTCCAGGTCGAGAGCTGCGTGCGCGTGCCGTCGATAATCAGGCTGTCGTGTACAATCAGGCTGTCGGTCTGGATTGTAAGGGATGTGTTGGGGCCTTCGTTTCCTGTAACGGTATTCAGGTTCAAAACGCCGTACACTTCGACTGTCGGCGCACCGATATAGACGCGCGAGTTCTGGGGTTTGAGAATAAGGTCGTCGTGGAACGTTACGCGGGCGACCTGATGCAGGTACGCCTCGCCGCAGTTGTCCGAGCAACCCCGGCACAGATTGTTCTGTTCAAACGGATTGCTTCCCCAGTTGTTTTTATTGCCCTGGCTCTTGATATACAGGCCGAAGCCGGCAACGGTTTCGCCATGCAGCGAGCCGCCGGGGGAGGTTGCGCCGTTGAGCGACGTCTTAGCCGGTACGGGCGTCAAGCCTGCTGTCGTAAGTTCGCTGCCTGTGTAGATTACTTTTTTATAGATATCAATCAGGTCGGAGGCAACGATACCAACGCCGCCGGTTGTCTTTCCCGAATAGTCTAAGTTCAGATAGCGCGCCTGATTGACAGAAGGTCTGGAATCGCAGTGGAACTTATCTGAACCACAAGGATAGCCTCCGGCCAGGAGATGTTCGCTCAGGAACGGGTCTCTCCATGTTCCGATATTCTGCAGTCCGCCATATTGCAACTTGATATTATTGTCGGCTCCAAAATAGAGGCTTCCATCGTTGTTGGCGATAAAGTTCTCAAAATCTAAATCCTGTATGTAAATACTGTTGTTTTCTTCTTCGCAGTCGCATCCGGATGGTCCGCCGATTTTTCGTTTGTCGGGTTCTCCGTTGTCGGCGAGGAATACGAGTCCCTGTCCGGCAGGCAGCTTTTCAATATTTGTTTGATGACGCATATCAATATCTCCGCCACGTGTACGGAAAAAAGCGCTGACGTTCCGGTTATCAAAATCCATTGTTGCGCCCATATTATTGATGATATTACCGCGTGCGCCTGCGTCATAAATCAATACGCCCTGATCTGCCGTATATTGCAGGCTTGGAAAACTTATGTCATTCAATACGCTGGTGGTTGGATTTTCGAGCAGCCCTGCATAGTCTGCCAGCCCTCTATCTATTCCACAGCGACCTGCGCCGAGGATAATACCTGCATGTTCGTATTGTTGCATGGTATGCTTAACCAGGCGCTCAGACAGTCTGCCATCCAGCGCGCAATAAAATTCGTTCGAGAAAGGAATCATCACATTGATGTCGTGCGTGCCTCCGCCCAGATTGGCCTCCATGCGTGTGATATAGATATTGCCGCCCCCATACCGTGTGTTGTTATTTCGGTCGTCGTATCCAGCCAGGATATTCAATACGCCCGAAACGCCTGTTCCGTTGTAAGTGAATACGTTGGCGTTTCCGGTTTTGCCGTTTGGAACGGCAGCGCCACTCGCATTATAAACGCTATTCCCTGCGCTGTAGCCCAGATAGAGGTCGCCTTTGCGGGAAATAAAATTCGTGATGTTGCCGGTGTTGCCACTGTGGACGGTGAATGCTGCCGTGCGGATATTATTGGCTGCAATAAAGTTGGTTTCTGTCGGATCGCCTGTGCGCATGATTTCCGCATCATCATTCAGGTAGATGTTTCCGCGTTTTCCGTTGCGGTTATCCGCAGGTTCGTTGATGCACGGCGCGAATCCGGGCGTTCCGGTTATATTTCTGTCTTCTGCCCGGAAGGTTATCAGACCCTGTCCGAGCGCGCTCACATATTGGCTTGTCATATTAAACTTCTGCGCAACCACATTTCCCCCATCCGATAACAGATAGAAATTATTGCCCAGTAATGTAGCATCTATATTAGCGTCTTCGCGAATCTCCACATTGCTAAGCGCCTGCATACGGAAGGCGCCTGCATCTGTAGCGCCCGGATCGCCCGAATTTGCTGGAGCCGTAAATGCTTCGGCAATCGCAGTCGCCGATCCAGCATGAAAAATCAGTTGGGCATCACAGAAATTCCCTGCGTTATTTCCATAGTTCAAAATGAACAGATCATCCGTGCCATCCAGATGAAATTTGGGAATCTCTCCATATAATGTGCCGAAATTCATGGCAAAATTATCCGGCACATTACATCCTTCGTAATTTTTCAGCATTCCTCCGGAGTATAGATGGAAGTATTCTTTGCCTGCTGTTGTCCGGCCGACTTCGATAACGCCCGGATTGTTGTCTGCGCCAACCGGCGTAAAATCGGTTGGATTAGCGCTGGCTGTGGTATGGATTTTAGCCATTAATCCTGTATGCAGATAATCCCCGTTTACGCCAAAAATGGAGGTATAAGCCCCTGTTTGTGGCGCACTTATATTGGGCTGTAAGGTGGTAATGGTAGTGAAGCCCGACAGATTTCCGGGCATGGCAAAATAATGTATATCAGGAGTCATCGCTGTGTTTCCGTACATATAAATATGTTCGTCCGGATCGGGAAAATCGGCAAAAGCATAATAGGCGGCGCTTGTCAGAACAGAATCGCGCTCATGGTGCATATTGGCCTGGAAATTGCCGCCGGTACGAAACGTTACGCGGTCGGCAACAGGCAAAACGATTAATGCGTTGGTTTCATCCGCGTTCGTATCAAGCGACTGCTTACGCCCGATAAATCCGGTATTATCCGTTACATGACCGGTAACACAAACCCTGGCGCCGTTAAGAAACTGGACTGCTGCGTCGAGCTTGTTGGGGCCTGCCATGTCATTTACAACCCAATCTCCAATCTCATATAACGTTAACCGTAAACCATCCACATGGCCACAACCGTTATCAAGCCAGGCGTCAGATTGTGTCGCCGAATAAGCAGTCGTTCTATACCACTCAGTTCCATTGTTATATGTCTGTAAATTATGTGCTTTTACCCACCATTTAAGTTCTTCGAACGTGATTTTATCAAATTCATTTGTTCGATCCACTGCGACGGTGGTAGGGCGTGCATACCTCTTATCAGGGGTAGGAATCCCTGCATTGCCAAGTTGAGCAAGCGAAACACTGGCAGCTATTCCCGGCAAGCCTACATCGCCTACCAGATTCACCCCATCGTCAATGGAATCGTTAGGCGCATACCAGTCGGCAGTCGTCGTATAGGGCAACCCTCCTTTTCTGCTTGCTTTTACGCCCCAGTGATGCAATGATCGAGGTACATGATTGGCTAAGTATAAATGGGCAATTTCATCGACGTAAGAAAGGGCCGAAACCGACTCCATCTGCACAGCGCCCCACAGTACGCCCAACATTCGGTACAACCTGGTATCCCACGGCGAAAAATAAACCTCATAAGGGTATCCGCCACCTCCCGGATCAGAAGTCGGCCCGGCTACTGTAGTACCCCCAAAACCACCATCACCTCTTGGGTAAGTGTTTGGGGTATGATCCGTATAAGCGCCTAATGTAAAACTGAAAGTAGCCCAGTTAGCGGTAGTTGCTTGAATACGCAAAAAACCCGAAGCCATCCCTCCGGCATTGTAACTGTTCATCACAATATTTTGTGAGACAGTGCTGCCAATACTTATTGAGTCTGCAAATTGTCCAAAGTGCTGATGGCCTGTATTCGGAATCTGGACTTCCTGACCCTGAGCCGTACTTTGAATGGTAACCGATTCGCCAGCCCCAAATTGTCCGCCAATATTATACCGCGGGTCATTACTTTGAACGGTAGCGCCAATACTGTCCCGCATACCGATATAGTTCTGACCGGGTATAGGAGGATTTAAACGCCTGGGCGTTACATCCTGCTGTGGCGTGATTGGCGCCGACCTGTTCGGTTGTGGCGCCACATTGGGCAGATATTCGGAAGCCAACACCCCTATCTGCCCCAAAACCTGATTATTGAATCCGCACAATACGGCCAATAATACAATTAGAAAAGTACAATTTTTCTTCATTGTTTTGTCGTTTATGTTTAAAAAAATAAGGATTTATTGACTTTTCAGATTTTTACAATCTTCCTCCTTCTAACCTTCTGAAAAGTTGCGACAAAGGTAAGCTAATAATTTATTTGTTTATTAGCTTAAAATACTTCAAAAAAAGATTTTCTTTTTCGTTTTTCATACAAAAAATGGATATTTGCGTCAATTTTATGAAAAAAACCGTGTTTTTTCGTTCCAAGTTGCGGTTTGCACAACATACATACGGATTGCGTGCTAAAAAATGATAAAGAGGGATAAGGGCTTTTGCAATGACGGATTTCTCCACTGCGCATACTCCGCTGCCGCTCCGTATGCTTCGGTCGGAATGACGATGGGGGGGAATGCTGTCGTCATTTGATTTTTTGCCCTGCGCGAGCGGGTATTGGGTGCGGGGTACTGGGTACTGGGTGCGGGGCGGAATGAACAGGGAACGCTGTCATTTTAAAAACAAAAAACCGGATGACGACGGTATTCCCCAAACCGTCATTGTAAAGACAAAAAACCAAATGACGGCGGCATTCCCCAAACCGTCATTTCGACCGGAACACACGACGGCAGGAGTGTGTGCAGTGGAGAAATCTGTACCGTATAAAGGCTTTTGCAATGACAGATTTCTCCACTGCGCATATTCCGCTGCCACTCTGTATGCTCCGGTCGAAATGACGGTGAAGGGAATGATGGTCGCTACCGCTCCGTGTGCTTCGGTCGGAATAACGGCGAGGGGAATAACGGCGTTTTTAGAAGCGCCCATAAGTTGAGACAAGGCAGGGGACCTGGCTCAACAGGAGCTGCAAAAATTTCGCCAACATGGTCGAAAGTATTCATTTTTTTGTTATTTTTGCATTTCATTAAATAACAGGAAAATGGTAATAGTAATTAATAAACACTCCGATTTTAACGAGATTGACAGGAGGTTATTGAATTTGAAACCGTCCCGTAAAGTATTCCGGTCAGAAAAGTTTGTGGGCAAACTAAAATGGGGAGAGGACGCTTTGGAATACCAAAAAAAGATAAGAGATGAATGGGATTAGCATTGTATGCGATACAAACCCTTTGATCTATTTGCTGGACGGAAACAGGTATCTTGCACAGTTTCTTGACAACAAGCAGCTATATGTATCTGTCATAACAGAATTGGAACTGTTTGGCAAGCAAAGCCTTTCCGTACATGACAACGAAATGATTGAATCTTTGCTTGAAAACTGTTTCGTCATTGGTATTAATCAGGAAATAAAACAGATATATAAAGAAATAAAACAAAAACACACTGTAAAACTTCCTGATGCAGTTATTGCAGCAACGGCAATTTATTTGGATATGCCGCTATTGACATTCGACAAAAATTTTGAATCCATATTAAACCTGAAGGTGATGACGTGGACATAATAAAGCAGAGAAGTTTGAAACTTTGTTATGTATCAGAATGACCTCAATTGCCGCAAGTTTCCTGACTTGTGTCCTTCAACAACAGAAGTAGAGACGTGGCGTGCCGCGTCTCTACCTGAATACAAAGGAAGTTGTAAACTTCAAATCATAAAAAGGCACAAGTCGGGAGACTGCCAGTGCGGGGTAAAATATTAAATTTCAGTTATCATACTTGCTGCTAATACGCGATGTACATAAATAAAATTCTCGTGTATGGTATATATAATCGACATTTTTTTATAATTTGCTCTACGCACATTCATCCCATATTTAAGTAAAGAAGGGTTATATCTAATTGCATTTACATAAGGATTTTGGGATAAATCCGATAGCATGTCCTTTATACCGGCATAATGTTTTGCGGCAGCAATCGGCGCATGACATTCATTCAAAATATAATCAATATATCCCTCATAATCCATTTGCGCATCGTCAGACATTACTACCCTGTACTTCATACCTGGTGCGTTTTATATTTAGATTGCGCCGCAACCAGAGGGCGCATATCTACACCATAATGTTCTGACATTTTGTCTAATGCCCTATTATTTACATCTTCAAAATCGTGCCATACCCCGGAAATATCCGGATCGGTAAAATGCAGTGTTACACATTTTTTGCTTTCCAGTTCCCGCACAAGTTTTCTGCCCGCAGGACGGGTTACATCTATTTCGGCTGTTACTATCATAATTTTTATGTTTTAAAAACAACACAAAGAGTTACAAAGATAAACTAAATCCATGTAATTTTTGTTGTTCCTCTATCATTTTTGTGAAATCAATCAAAAAAAATGTAAACCTCACTGGTCAGGCAAGACAGGTAGAACGCGCCGACAGGGTCGATTAAAGGAATTGTTTTTCACTGGATTGCTTCGTTCCACGCAATGACGATACACGCCAACGTCATAGCAAGGTACGAAGCAATCCGGATGTTAAACAATAGACACTCAATTGGGCAACTCTCCTGACTTGTGTCCTTTAACAACAGAAGTAGAGACGTGGCGTGCCGCGTCTCTACCTGAATACAAAGGAAGTTATAAACTTCAAATCATAAAGAGGCACAAGTCGGGAGACCCTTGCGCCAATGCGGGGAGGGCTTTAGTCGGTGCGTTACGGATGACTCGTACAAGGTGTGACTGATCCCATGCCGACTCGATTGCTATCACTCGCTGTCGCGCCGTTAACAGTACCGCTATTTGTGCAACAGGAGTAGACATGGGTATTTGGAATGGAAGCATTTACACCTACCAAGCCGCCTGTACTTGGCGGCATAGGATTAGGATTTCCTGTAACATTTCCGGTATTGTGGCTGGTATGTATTACCCCTTCATTTTGCCCTGCCAAGCCTCCTGTACCTCCTATGCCACTATTAGGGGTTGCTCCTGAAACAGGCGCTGCATTTGAGCAACCAGCCATATTGCCTGAACTAAAAAGAATGCCTACAATTCCACCACTATATACATGATTGGCCACTCCACTGGTTACCTTTGCAGAAGCATCTACTGTACAATTTGTTATATTACCACCCCAACCGCCGGCAATTCCGCCTGTTGAATTCACATTCGTTGCTGAGCTGGTAATATGGTTAGTTACCCTGCAATTTTGAATTGTACCAGATCCAGACCCTGAACCCAGTATGCCTCCTGTATCGCACGTATTCCCATTTCCCGTTACTGTTCCGGTTACACTACAATTGTTTATCAGACTATTGCTGTTATTTATAGTTGCACCTGCAATGCCTCCGGTTTTTGCGTTACCGGTTGAGGTATTCTGTATGTTGGCTGCTATCGTCAAATTTGATATATTGGCTCCGGCGCCAAGAGTTCCGAAAAAGCCAAAATTATCGTAATTACCTGACCTCAGCGTTCCGGTGATGGAACGGCTACTTCCATCAAAAACACCACTGAAAGCATTAGAAGTACCGGTTCCTATGGGAATCCATTCATTTGCTGTCACCTGAATATTTGCCATCAATCTGAATTGCGTGCCGACATAACTGTTGCCGCCATTCACATCATCCACCAATTTTTTTAATTCCTGCGCAGTATTGATCAGATAGGGTGTACCCGGCGTACCGTTGCCGCCCCCGAAACTTGCTGCTGCCGTGATGGTGTTGTTGAACACCAGCGACCCTCCTGCGCTCTGTGATACGGGCACCTGTTGCGACTGACTGCCTGCCGTTACGGTCAGGGTGGCATTACGTTCCGATGTGGATGTGGCATTGGATGTGGCTGTCACAGTGACCGATGCATTTCCCGAATCGGACAACGGACTGACCGTAAGCCAGGATGGAATGCCGGTAATAGTCCAACTTGTGTTCGATGTGACAGTCAATGTATTATTTCCACCGGTACCCGCAAAACTCAGTGTAACAGGCGATACAGTCAAGGATTCAAACCTCGCTTGCGTCACTGCAACGGTTCGGGTGATGCCATCGCCGGTGACGGTTATCTCTGCTTTCCGTTCTGTGGTGGCTGTATTGGCGGTGGTTGTCACTGTGACCGTACCGTTATTTGTACCGGTTGACGGACTGACCGTAAGCCAGGCAGCAGATGATTCTTTTTCAACCGTCCAGCTTACGTTGGATGAGACATCAAATGTTTTTGAATCGGCGGCGGACGTAAAAGTCAGTGAGGCGGGCGACAGGGTCACATAGGAAACTCCCGCCTGCGTTACGGCAATGGTGCGGTTGATGCCGTTGCCGCTGACGGTTATCGTTCCGGTGCGTTGCGAGGTGGTCGAATTGGCGGCGACGGCGACCGTGATTGTATTGCTGTCCGAACCTGACGAAGGCGTAACGGAAAGCCAGTTCTGGTTGCTGACGGCCGTCCAACTGATGTTGGAAGTGATGCTCACGACCTGCGTCCCGGCGGTAGACAGAAAACTCAGGGAAGATTGGGACAGGTTCAATCCTGCGGCAATCTGCGTCAGGTTGACGGTTCGGGTGATGCCGCCTCCGCTGACGGTGACCGTCGCTGTCCGCTGCGAATTGGTGTTGTTGTTTTGGGCTGTGATTTGGACGGTTCCGTTGTCGGAGCCGGACGCCGGCGTCAGCGTAAACCATGTCTCGGAGCCTTTTGTGACTGTCCAGTCGGTGTTCGATTCAACCGTAAGCGGATACGTCGTACCGGCGGGATTGGACGGCGCAATATTTATCTCAGCCGGGGATACGGTCAGGAAGTCGGGGACGCCTGCCTGTTTTACGTCGATGGCATGATTGATGCCGTCGCCGCTGACGGTGACGGTTGCCGTGCGTTCGGTCTTGGCCGGGTTTGCTGCGGTTGTAACGGTGATGGTGCTGTCGTTCGTGCCGGATGCCGG
>Ga0099364_10001749_pt1 | contig 35405 bp, 28 predicted proteins | sample TergutTh196P3_FD_73070 | JGI IMG/M metagenome (GOLD analysis project Ga0099364, IMG submission 73070) | Microcerotermes parvus P3 segment gut microbial communities from Pointe-Noire, Republic of the Congo - Th196 P3 | ecosystem: Host-associated > Arthropoda: Insects > Digestive system > Gut ... | reverse complement strand
GGTGATACAGATGAAAAACGCCGAAGGAATAACCGAAGATATAACCCTGGAGCGCGACTTTTTCATCACCCCCACCACCACCGTGCCACGCGGCAGCCGCAGCCCGGGAAGCCTGACCCTCTATAAGTCCACCCCCGCCGTGGGCGAGACCCTGCGCCTTAATCTCAGCGGCACGGGCATAGTCCTGGGCGAGGCCCGGCTGGAGCAAAAGCGTCTGGATTCGTTCAAGTTTGAGGAGAGCAATGGCTTTGAACTCATCCGCAGCGGCCAGGACACGTGGACGCTGGGCTTTGAGAATGGGGTGGTACCCGTTGTCCTGAATAAACAGGGAGATTCGGTCGATTTGAGGAAAAACTATACCCTGCGCGTGGAGGTCTGGGCGGACGGGACCTATGCCCTGGAGGGCGGCAAGCCCGTCGCCCTGAAAGACCCCAACAACTCCGGGCGGGCCCGGACCAAACCCCGGATATTAAATGTGCGGGTGAACGTGAGGTAAAACCCCCGGCCATCATGCCGGTTCGTAGGGCGCGGTGTCCACATCGCGCCGCGCCGGTTATTCCAATAAAAACAAGCGGCGCGATGAGGACATCGCGCCCTACGAGAACCCGTCATTGCGAGGGCGTCTTACAGCCCGAAGCAATCCAGAACAGGCTACAACTTCTCGTGAACACAAAAGAAAGTGATCGCGACCGCCATCTACTGGATTGCCACGCCGCAAAATACGCGGCTCGCAATGACGGGCTCTTTGTTACTGGATTGCCGCACGGTGTCGGCCTGCCAAAACCCCCTCGTAGGGTGCAGTGTCCACATCGCGCCCTACGCCGCGCCGCGCCGCGCCGCGCCGGCCCGCCATTATCCGGACACTTCCATGATATCCATCGGGTTTATCTGCTCGTCGTTTATAAGCACCTGATAGGCCAGCGACAGCGCGGGAGCGTCCATCAAAAAGAGGATGTACCTTTTACCCAACTCCTCGCCCTCCTTGACCAGCGGCTGCCCGCCGTATAAATAAACCGATTTATAGCCATTTTGGTGGTCTATGACCAAGCGGCAGCCGTATTTTTCATCCGTGCTTATAGACTCCACAACACCCGCCCCCACCGAAACCACGGTATTGCCGTCCGTCGCATGTAAAATCATCGTCAGCGCGTCCTCGGCATCCTCCTCTATGGTCGCCGAGCCGGAACCGCCCAGGGGAAAGCCCTTGGGCAGGCTGCTTTCAATCAACTCTTCTTCCCTTATCTCCTCTAGGGCTACTTTTGTCGCCACGGTCTCTGATAAGAGCTCCATTTTGTTGCTCAGTTCACCGTTTTCTTTTTCCAAATCCACAATCTCGTCACTCATCTTTGTGACCATTTGCTCATATTCGTCCATGCGGGAGCGGTTTTCCTTGTTTTGTGACAGCAGATACATGCCCAACAAGACGCTAAACAGGCCCACGGCAAATATGGTCGCAAGCAACAATGCCGGACCTTTGATATGGCGCTGACGGATGGTGCCGTCATTTTTTTCGCGCAACAACAGCAATGACAGTCCACCCTTATGGGGAGTGTTATCTTTCTGCTTTTTCATCACCACACTGTAACATATTTGTAACAATTATGCAAGAAAAGTTTTTGTTTACATCTGGCAAAAGATGTGTTATCCTTTAATCGTTGCACGGACGCAGCGGGAATAAAGCCTGACTGCGGCCACGTTTACATTTTTTGGAGGTACTTAAATGAACAAAGGTACGGTAAAATGGTTTAACAACCAAAAGGGTTACGGCTTCATCTCTGATGAGCAGGGCAATGATGTATTCGTACATTATTCGGGCCTCGTGATGGACGGTTTCAAGTCCTTGGAAGAAGGCGCCGCTGTCGAGTTTGAAGTGGTAAACGGCGAGAAGGGCCCGCAGGCAGTTAATGTGAACAAGCTGTAAGCCATTCTCCACCACTTAATCAGTAATACGATATGCCTTTTCTTTAATATAAATGGGAGTTTATGTGAGAATTCGCTACAGTATTATCGAAGATTAAGAAAACCAAAAAAACCTGCCGCATGGCAGGTTTTTTGTTGCTTGCTCATTCCACCTCTAGTTTTAATACCTTCACCTCACTCCCGCTCAGCGCTGCGCTGCGCGGATCCGGGGCATGGGTACCGACGTGGACTGTTGCTTCGCCGCCGGATATATGGAAAATGCCCTCTTCATCGTATAGGCCAAAGGCTTCCTGGGGCAGATGCAGTGTCACGGCTTTTTCTTCGCCGGGCTGCAAATATTCTTTTGTGAAGCCCTTCAGTTGGGCGTTGGGTGTATTATCCTTGCATATTTTTACATAGACTTGCAGGCTACAGGCCCCGGCCATCTTGCCCGTATTTTTCAAGGTAGCGCTTATGTCGATTCCCGCCGCCCCCACGGTATTTGCAGAAGCCGCCACTTTATCGACGCTAAAATCCGTGTAGGAGAGGCCAAAGCCAAAGGGATAGAGGGCATCGTTTTTCATGTAGCGGTAGGTCCTGCTTTTCATGTTGTAGTCGGTAAAGGCCGGCAGCTCCTCCACACTTTTATAGAAGGTGACCGGGAGTTTGCCCTCGGGGTTATGTCCGCCAAAGAGGACTTGGGCGATGGCCTTGCCGCCCTGCGCGCCGGGGTAAAAGGCCTGCAGGATGCCCGCAAAGTGCTCATCGGCAAAATTCACTGCCAGGGCAGAGCCGGACAGCAGTACCAATATCGCCGGCTTGCCGCTTCCATGTATTTCCCTAAGCACGGCGTCTTGCAGGCCAGGCAGGTCGAGGTTGGGCTTATCGCCGCTGCCGTATTCATTACCGGTGTCGCCTTCCTCGCCCTCCAGGGTGGCATCCAAGCCCATGCAGGCGACGACGACGTCGCTCAGGCGGCAGATTTCCTTGACCTCCGAAATACGGTCGTTTTCCTCACCCAGGCCGCCGATCTTTTTCTTGTACAGATGAGCGCCCTCGGAATGGAGGACGCGGACATCCTCGCCGACATAATCCTGTATGCCCTCCAACACCGTGACGTATCGGGCAGCCGTGCCCTCGTAGTTGCCCACCAGGGCGGCGCGGCTGTTGGCGTTGGGGCCAATCACGCCGATGGTCTTTAGCTTTCCGGTATTAAGCGGCAGTGTGCCGTCGTTTTTCAGCAGGACGATGCTTTTTAGGGCGGCTTGTAGGTTCAGCTCGCGCATGGCGGCGGAGTCCACCACCGTGTAGGGGATGGCATCGTAGGGATTGTCGCCTTTTTCGTCAAAGACACCCAGCTTCATCCGGGTGGTGAAGAGGTTTACGAGTGCTTCGTCCAGGCGCGATTCGGCAACCAGGCCCTGCTCCACCGCCTCTTTCAGGTAATAAAAGAGGTTGCCGCAATTTAAATCACAGCCGTTATTCATCGCCATGGCGACTGACTCGACGGGGCCCTTTGTCACCATGTGTCCCTCGTGGAAGTCCTTTATTGCCCAGCAATCGCTGACCACATGGCCGGCGAAGCCCCATTCGTCACGCAATATCTCCATCAACAGCTCGCGGTGGCCGCAACAGGGCGCACCGTTGGTGCGGTTATATGCCCCCATGATGGCCTCGACCTTGGCCTCCTGCACACAGGCTTTGAAGGCCGGCAGGTAGGTCTCGCGCATATCCTGTTTCGTGGCGATGGCATCAAAGCTGTGGCGCAAGTCCTCGGGGCCGGAATGGACGGCGTAGTGCTTGGCACAGGCGGCGGCCTTCATATAGTTTTCGTCGTCGCCTTGGAGGCCGTATATGAAGCGCACACCCAGGCGGCCGGACAGGTAGGGATCCTCGCCGTAGGTCTCATGGCCGCGTCCCCAGCGGGGATCACGGAAGATGTTCACATTGGGCGACCAGAAGGTCAGGCCCTTGTAGATGTCTGTATCATCGTGGGCCTGCTGCATGTTGAACTTGGCCCGTGCTTCCGTGGAGATGGCCTCCGCCACCGTCTCGATAAAGTCCTCGTCGAAGATGGCCGCCAGGGCTATCGCCTGGGGAAAGACCGTGGCCACCCCGGCGCGGGCGATGCCATGCAAGGCCTCGTTCCACCAGTTGTAGGCCTTGATGCCCAGGCGGGGGATGGCCGGGGCCTTGTGCAGGGTCTGGTCGACCTTTTCCTGGAGGGTCATCTGGCTGACCAGTTCCCGGGCCCGCTCGCGATAGGCGGTGATTTTTTCTGAGTTTTCGGTGAGTTTCATGGGGAACCTCGCTTTGCATGGTGGTCTTTGCAAAAATGTTGTTGACAGTATGTTCTGATGTGCTATAATGTGCTTAGCAAGACAGCTAGGAAGGTAGTTCGCACTACCCGATCCGGCGATGAAAACAGAAAAAGCCGTTTACCTCGTCAGGTTCAGGACGGCTTTTTCTTATTCTTCCACTCGAGATACGCAATGATCAACAAACCTAGGTTTATTAGTATCATCAGTGTTTCAAATGTTGTCATAAGCTGGCCCCCCTTTCCGTGATACTCGGATCGGGAAGCGCGCCGCCTGTCCTGGCCGCCTTGCTAAGTCTTTGTTCATCGTATCAAAACGACCCGGAAAAAGCTAGCATAAATGTTGCTAAATACTGCTAAATATTGCTTAATTATATGGTAATTATTGCTCTTTGTGAAAAGTGATGTTATACTGGGTGTCAGAGTGCGGGGCAAGCCCGCAATGACGAATTTAAAGGAGCCCAAAATGAAAATGACATTCCGCTGGTTTGGCGAAAACAGTGACACCGTGACCCTTTCACAAATAAAGCAAATCCCCGGCATGAGCGGCCTGATGGGCTTTCTGGACTATAAAGCCGCCGGCGCCGTCTGGGAAAGGGATGAAATAGACGCCTATATCGGGCAGATAAAGGCCGCCGGCTTGGAATGTGAGGTCATCGAGAGCGTGAATGTCCACGAGGACATCAAGATGGGTATCGGCCGGCGCGATGAGTACATAGAAAACTACAAAACCACCATCCGCCATTTGGCCGCCGCCGGCGTGAAGGTGATTGTCTATAATTTTATGCCCGTCTTGGACTGGCTCCGGACTGACCTATCCCGCCCCATCCCCGAGGATGGCTCCGAGAGCCTCTACTACGACGAAGCTGAACTAAAGGGCCTTAGCCCGCTGGAGCTGGTGCGCCGCACCGCCGCCGACGCAAAAGGCTTTTCCTTGCCCGGTTGGGAGCCGGAGCGCCTGTCGGAATTGGAATTCACCTTAAAAAACTACGAAGGCATGACAGCGGACAGATTGCGGGATAACTACCGTTATTTTTTAGATGCCGTCATTCCCGTCTGCGACGAATGTGACGTCACCTTGGCCTGCCATCCCGACGACCCGGCCTGGCCCATCTTCGGCTTGCCACGCATTGGCGGCAACATGGCCGATTTCGAGAAAATCATCGCCCTTTGCGACTCACCCCGCCACGCTTTGTGCCTGTGCAGCGGCTCGCTGGGCTCCAATCCGGAAAACGACATTCCCGCCATCATCCGCCGTTTCGGATCCATGGGGCGCATTGCCTGTCTCCACATCCGCAATGTAAAACATTTGGGTTATCGCGTCTTTCGCGAATCCAGCCATTTATCAACAGATGGCGACCTTGATATGTACGAAATTGTAAAGGCCATGCACGACACTTGCCCCGATGTATATGTCCGTCCCGACCACGGGCGGATGATTTGGGGCGAGCAGGCCCGCCCCGGTTACGGCCTCTACGACCGGGCGCTGGGTGCGACGTATCTAAATGGACTGTGGGAGGCCATAACGAAAGGAGAACAACATGCATGATTTATCTGGAAAAGTCGCCGTGATTACCGGAGCCGGCGGCATACTCTGCGGGGCTTTTGCCCGCGAACTGGCCAAACATGGCGTGGCCGTGGCCGTCCTGGATTTGGACCTTTCGGCCGCCCAAAAAACAGTGGACGACATAGTAGGCGCGGGTGGCACCGCGAAGGCCTTTTCCTGCAACGTGCTGGATAAGGACAGTATGATGGCTTGCGAGGCTCAAGTGTTTGCCCATTTTGGCCCCTACCACATCCTGATAAACGGTGCCGGCGGCAACAATGCAAAGGCCAACACCAGCAACGAATACTACGCCGTGGCGGATGTCACCGACCCTTCCGTATCCTCTTTCTTTGACCTGGCCCCGGAAGGCGTGACGGCTGTTTTTTCCCTCAATTTCATCGGCTCATTCATCCCCAGCCAAGTATTCGCGAAACGGCTCACCACGGTGGACGGCGCCACCATCATCAATATGTCCAGCATGAGCGCCCCCTCGCCAATGACAAAGGTGCCGGCCTATAGCGCGGCAAAGGCGGCAATAGAAAACTTCACCAAATGGATGGCCGTCCACTTTGCGAACACCGGTCTTAGGGTAAACGCCATTGCCCCGGGTTTCTTCCTGACCAACCAAAACCACGACCTCTTGATCAATCCCGACGGCTCGCTCACGGAGCGCTCGGAAAAAATCATCAACCACACACCGATGCGTCGCTTCGGCGAGGTGGAGGATTTATTAGGTGTCCTATTATGGCTGGTCGATGATAGCCGCTCCGCTTTTGTTACCGGGGCGACCATCCCCGTCGACGGAGGGTTTTCGGCCTATTCAGGCGTTTGAAGAAAGGTGAGTGTGAACATGACAAATATCATTGAACAAATCCGGACCATCGGCATCGTGCCGGTCATAGCCATATCCGACGCCAACGGGGCCGTGCCATTGGCCCAGGCCCTGAAAGCAGGGGGACTGCCTTGTGCAGAGGTTACCTTCCGCACGGCGGCGGCGGCCGATGCCATCCGCCAAATCAAGACGCATGTGCCGGATGTACTCATCGGGGCAGGTACCATCCTCAGTAGCGAGCAGGCCGACACGGCGATTAATGCCGGGGCGCAGTTTCTGGTCAGCCCCGGTTTTAACCCCAAAGTTGTCGCCCATTGCCGGGAAAAAAACTATCATATCGTACCCGGTTGCGCCACCCCCTCGGACATGGAAGCGGCGTTGGAAATGGGCCTTACACTCGTAAAATTCTTCCCCGCCGAACAAGCGGGCGGCCTGGCTTACATAAAGGCCGTGGCTGCGCCGTACGCCGCCCTTAGTTTTCTGCCAACAGGCGGCATCGGCCCCAAAAACCTGGCCGAATACCTCTCCTTCCCCCGCATTGTCGCCTGCGGCGGCTCATGGATGGCCAGCAAGGACCTAATCGATGCCGGGGATTTTGCAACGATTGAGCGCCTCTCACGGGAAGCAGCGGAGATTGTGCGGTCACAGAGATAACTTAAAATCAGGAGCCACCCATGAAACCCTTCTTAGACGACAACTTCCTCCTCCAAAACGACACCGCCATCCGCCTGTACCATGAGCATGCGGCGCGGCAGCCGATATTTGATTACCACTGCCATGTCGATGCAGAGGAAATAGCCATCGACAAACGCTTTGAAAACATCACCCAGCTGTGGCTGGGGGGCGACCACTACAAATGGCGGCTCATGCGCCAAAATGGCGTGGCGGAAACATACATCACCGGCACGGACTCTGGCGACTTTGACAAATTCCTCGCCTTTGCCCGCACCTTGCCAAAGGCGGCGGGTAACCCCGTCCACCACTTCGCCGCCCTGGAACTAAAACGCTACTTCGGCTGCGACATGCCCCTCACGGAAAAAAACGCCGCACACATATGGCAGCTATGCAATGAACGCCTGGCGGATGCCGACATGTCCGTGCGCGGCATCATAAGAAAATCGAATGTCGCCCTGATTGGCACCACCGACGACCCCATCCATTCACTAAAATGGCATGCTGAGCTGGCGGCAGATAAGGGCTTTCACACCAAAGTCGTGCCCAGCTTCCGCCCCGACAAGGCCATCAATATCTCCAAAGCCGGCTTTCTCGATTACCTTGCCGAACTGGGGCTATCTTGCAACACACAAATCCTGTGCCTGGACGACCTATACGCCGCCCTTAACGCCAGACTGGACCATTTTTCCCGCCACGGCTGCCTCTCGGCCGACCATGGGCTGGACTCCATCCCTTTTGCGGCGGACGCCCAAGAGCATGCGGCGGCGATTTTCACAAAAGCCCTGAATAAAGAGCCGCTCACCGCCTTGGAAATTGAGCAATACCAATGCGCCCTGCTGCTATTCCTGGGAGCCCAGTATCAACAACGCGGCTGGGTCATGCAGTTGCACTATGGCGTGCTGCGCAACATGAATGAAAACATGTTTGCGCGCCTGGGTCCGGACAGCGGTTTTGATGCCATCGCCAACGGCCAGGATGCCCACAAAATTGCCGCCTTGCTAAACGCCCTGAATAAACAAGACAGCCTGCCCAAAACGATACTCTATTCCCTTAATCCCGCCGACAACGCCATGCTGGTCTCCATCGCCGCTTGCTTTGGCGCGGAGGGCATTTGCGGCAGGGTCCAGCACGGCAGCGCCTGGTGGTTCAATGACACAAAGACGGGCATGGAGGCGCAGTTATTAAACCTCGCCAGCTTGGGACTGCTTGCCGGCTTTGTGGGGATGCTGACCGATTCGCGCAGCTTTTTATCCTACGCGCGCCACGAATATTTCCGCCGCATCCTTTGCAATATACTCGGCACCTGGGTGGAAAATGGCGAATATCCCGCCGACATGGACACACTTTGCAGCCTGGTGACTGACATATGTTATGACAACGCCCGACGATATTTTGAAACAGGAGCCGCCCTCTAAACAGGAGCCGCAAAAAACCCCAAACGAGGGGGATTGCGGGTCAGTCTTCCGCTTCGCGGAAGGCCCGCAATGACACGAATTAGGTTTTTGCGGCTCCGTGCGACAGACCCGTGACCCAGCAAGGTGATGCCATGATAGAAGTACTCGACGGTATGCGGGAAACAGTGACATATAAATCCGAGACACATCTGCGATTTTATGACAATGTCGAGGAGGAGGCATACCCCTCCCATTGGCATACGCCGCTGGAAATTATCATGCCGCTGGAGAATAACTATCTCGTCGTGTGCAACAAAATAGACTATGACTTGCAAGTCGGCGACATCCTCATCATCGCCCCCGGCGCACTCCACTACATGGAAGCCACTGCCGGCCGCCGCATGATTTTCCAGGCGGACTTCTCCCTCCTCTATGGCATCAAGGAACTGGCCGCCACGATGACCCTCATATATCCCGCCATCCATATAAAACCCGACCTGGACAAACATTGCTATCATAAAATCCGCGACCTGCTACTGTCGATGGCCGATGAATACGGCAATAACCTGCTGCTCCACGAAGCCGCCATCTATGCAAAATTGATAGAGATATTGGTCGAGGCCGCCCGTCATTGCCGCATTTTTTCTGACCGCGAGAATGGCAACACCAAAAGACGCGAATATGTGGAACGCTTCCTGAAAATCTGCGACTATATCAACGAACATTTTAACGAAAACTTAAACCTCAGTGACGTCGCCCGCCTGTCCGGTTTTTCCAAATACCATTTTTCGCGTCTCTTTAAGCAATTCACCCAGGTATCCTTCTACCGCTACCTGAACCAAAAGCGGATAGAACACGCCACCAGGCTGCTAATCCATGATAACTTGTCTGTCACCGAGGTGGCCATATTGTGCGGTTTTGGCAGCCTCTCCTCCTTCATCCGCATGTTTAAGATTATTTGTGACTGCACCCCGGGTGAATTTAAGGCCATGCATTTGGCCAGTTGAGCTCAACCCCGTCACCCCGCAATGTCTTAATGCGGGGCCCCCTGACTAAGGGAATCCCTACACGCAGGGGAACCCGCATAAAAGCATTGCGGGATGACGGCATTGAGCAGGGGATCCCGCACAAAAGCATTGCGGGATGACAGCATTGAGCAGGGGATCCCGCATAAAAGCATTGCGGGATGACGGCATTGAGCAGGGGATCCCGCATAAAAGCATTGCGGGATGACGGCATTGAGCAGGGGATCCCGCATAAAAGCATTGCGGGATGACGGCATTGAGCAGGAGATCCCGCACAAAACGCGAAGCGTTTTACAGACATTGCGGAATGACGAGTCCTGACTCCAGAGGAACACTATGGACACCAACCAAGAAACCGCCACCCACTCCTTCGTAACCCGGGCGGGAGCGAAGCTGGACGCCGCTCTTTCGCACTTTGACATCCGCCCCCTAAACTACACCTGCCTGGACTTAGGCTCCGCCGAGGGCGGCTTTTGCGACTGCTTGCTAAAGCGGGGCGCGGGGTGCGTCTATGCCGTGGACGTCGCCTACGGCATCTTTGACTGGAAACTGCGCCACGACGAGCGGGTGGTTTTGCTGGAGCGGACAAACGCCCGCTACCTGGACAGTGATAAAATCCCCGAGACCTTTGACCTCATAAGCTGCGACGTCTCTTTTATCTCACTAAAAAAAATCCTGCCCGTGGCGGCAAAATTCTTGAAAGCGAGCGGACACTTCCTTTGCCTGTATAAGCCGCAATTCGAACTGCCGCGCAAACACACCGGCCGGCATGGCATCCCCCTAAGCCAGGAGCTGATAGACGACGGCATCGCCGGGATGACGGCCTTTTTGGCGACTGAAAACATCTTTGTCCGCGCCGTATACCCCTCGCCGATAACCGGAAAAAAAGGCAACCGGGAGTATTTTCTCTATGGGGATACTGCCGATGATTCTATTCCACTTATGCGGTAAAAATACGTATTCACCTGATCGCGCCACTCCCTGGCATTTTCCAGCTGGGCATCCAAACGCCCACGTACCAGGGCATATATCTTTTCCGGGATCTTGCCCGCAACACCCTCCCAGGCCTCTATCATTGCCTCCACTTCACGCACCCCCTCGCAATGTGTGTCATAGATATGCTGAATCAGCGTTTTCCCGCTTTTTAGCACATGGGTATAGGGCACGTGATGGAAAAACAGCAATAACTCCTCCGGACATGTGTCCATGCTGTCATACATGGAAGCCAGCGGCTCATTATACTGCTTCACATAGCCGGTGCCCGCCGTGCCCCTGTCCACCCCCACCCCCCAATGGTCGGCGCGGTGATAGGTACCCCAGGGCGAATACTCATAACCATCAATTGCGGGGCCGTAGTGGCCATGGGGCGTGACCATCCAGCCTATGCCCAGGGGACTGGTGTATTTTTCATATGTTTCGCGTGAAGACAACAAGATTTTCTGCACGGCCTCCACGACTGCCGCATCGTTTGAGAGGCTGAGCCTAATCCATTCCTCGGCAATTTCTTCGGCTGATAAAGAAACAGACCAGGCCAGGCGGCCAAAGCCGTAGAGATTGGCGGCAGCCAGGTCACTTCCGCACCAATTCTCATCATTGCCGGTATTGCTCACGGCGCAGATGCCGGAATAGCGCATCGGATAAGTACGCCCGGTAATAATGTCAAAGACGCTGTCATTTTCGCTGGCGCAATGGGTCCTAAAATCCAGCACGGCCTTAAACATCGGTATCAGGTAGCAGACATCTATCTGCTGCCCGGTGTATTCCTGGGCAATTTGCACTTCCAGCATCTGGTTCGTCCGTTTCATCGCCCCAAACAAGGGCGAGACGGGCTCGCGTATCTGAAAATCCATCGGCCCGTTTTTAATCTGCAAAATCACGTTGCTCAGGTATTCGCCGTCAGTATGGATGAAGTTATCATAGGCGGCCTTCGCCCGGTCTGTTTTTTCGTCGCGCCAATCCTGCATGCAGTTATAGACAAAACAGCGCCAGATAATCACGCCGCCATACGGGGCTATCGCGTTTGCCAGCATATTGGCCCCCTGCGCCTGGCTGCGGCCATAGGTAAAGGGCCCCGGCCGTCCCTCGGAATCGGCCTTCACCAAAAAACCGCCCAGGCCCGGCAACTGCTCATGGATAAGGGCCATCTGCGCCTGCCACCAGGCGATGACTTCTGTGTCCAGCGGGTCGGCCGAAGCCAGTCCGCCCACGTCGATGGACGCGGCATAGTTTAGGGACAGATACAAGCGGATGCCATATCCGGCAAATATATCCACAAGCTGCGCCAGTTTTTCCATATATGCGGGCGTTATCAGCCAGCTGGCACGCTCTTTCACATTCACATTGTTTATCACCACGCCGTTTATGCCCACGCTGGCAATCAGCCGTGCATAATCCAGCGTGCGCTCGTCCAGGATGATGTCATTATCCTGGAAAAAGAAGGAGCGGCCGGCATATCCACGCTCGATACTGCCGTCCATGTTGTCCCAATGATTGAGTATCCGGTTTCTGATGTCCGGGCTTTGCAGGGTCTGCCAGGCTTCCGGCGGCCGCTGCATCGCCATTTGGCGCAAGATATGGAAAACGCCGTATAGGAGGCCGCTCTCATCGGCGGCGGCCAGACAGAGGCTGCCTTCAGCCAGCCTTATGCCAAAGCCCTCCGGGGGTAACTGCCCGTCGCGCAGCACTTCCAGGCTAATCCGCCCATTTAGCAGGGCCGTGGCATTTTTCACGATTGTGTTTTGGGCATCAAAGCCCGACAAACTCAGCTCTCCGTCGCCGCAAGGCGCCTCGTGCACGTCCCTTAACCATAGGTTTGACCATTGTTTGCCCATTATGTTCCTCCTTATCTTTTATCGTCATCCCGCAATGTCTGTAAAACGCTTCGCGTTTTGTGCGGGATCCCCTGCGTGTAACGGCTACTTTTAGGGGACCCCGCATTAAAAATTTGCGGGGTGACGTGCATTTATTTCACCGGCAACCCCGCCGCCTCGTCCAGGGCCTCCATAATACAATCCACGTACACATCAATCGCCGCCCCATTGCCGCCAATATGGATCTTGTCCGCTCCCAATATTTCATCTTGCGGCCCTATGGCCTGCGCCCAATCCGCGACCGCGACAAAATCATGCTCGTCCGGCAGGGTGCGGATGTACGCCGCCGTTTGGGTGGACGTCGCCTGCTCACCGGCATTGCCATTGTAGGGTGTCACAAACACCAACCTATGCCCCGGCTCCACTTCTTCTATTATCCTGTCTACGTATTTAACGCTGTTTTCATTCACATTTGTACCCAGGGCGATGACCACAAAGGCGGGCAGCTCCCCTGCCGCCTGCACTTCCATGATGTACTCATAGCCCTGCCACATCTGCCGCGAACCCTCAGAACTGACCACGGCGGAATCTATCTGCTCGCGCAGTGCGCGTCCCGCACCCAGCAGCACGGAATCGCCGACAAACAACACGCCCTCCTCCATATAGGGCGCTATCCCCGGAACCAGCGGGGTCGGGTCGTCCACGGAGTCCGGTATGGGGGTGGCTAAGGGAGCCGCCGTCATATCCGGGGACGGCGTCGCCGGAGGGGAGTCCGGCTGGGTATTTGACGTTGGCGGATTATCATCCTGGGCGGGGGTGGCAGCGGGTGCCTCTGGGTCATCATCCTCCGCCTGGGGGGCAGCTTCTTTTGCGGGGGCCTTGTCATATATCGCGTCTGCGTCATGCAGCAGATAGGCGATATACAGGTTGGTCTTTAGCGTGCTCATCCGGGGTGCGCGCCATATCACAAAGGCGCTAAATAAGACCAGCACCAGCGACAATACCAGTACCAATGCCCTGGCCAGTCGCGAGTGGTCCGGCTTCTCCTTGGGCAATCCCGTGGATAATACTATCGATAACTCCGCCTTTTTTTCATCACTTATTTGCCAGCCGGGCCATATCCAATACGTAAAGACGGCGGCCATGAGCAAAGAAGCCATAAACGCCGCCCCGGCCGCGGCGATATTGCCGGGTATCATGTCCAGATTGGAAAATACGATGTACAGCGGCCAATGAAACAAATAGATGCCAAAACTCATCTCGGCCATGAAACTAAGCAGCCCGGGCTCCTCCTGATATTCGTCGCCATGGGCATGGAGCAGCCTAAAGAGCAAAATGAGCACCACCGTGATTAGTGAGCTGGCTAAAATGCCGTAGCGATATGTGGCCGGGGCCGTGTAATTTATTTGCAGGGCCACGCACACCAGGGCGGCAATCAGCACAATGGCCCCCACAATGCCCAGCAGGCGTATGATTATCTTTTTAAGGCGTCCCCCCACACTGAGATATACATCCATGCCCGTGAGCGCGCCGCACGCCGCCCCGATGAAAAAGGGGAAGGCGCGTGACGATAGCCCCATGTATGCCGCCGCCGGGTTTGTGGGGGCGACCGCGTAGAGGTCCTGCATGTGCATATAGGCGATAAGCGCGGCGGCCGCCGCCATCAGGCCAAGCATTAGCTTTTTTAGCCCCGCACTGCCTATGGGCAGGCAGGCAATCAGCAATAACAGCAGCGCCCAAATGATAAACACCTGCATCTCCAGCGCCAAATACCATGTGTGTATGAATAAATGCGGCAGCAAGGCGGCCTCATACGAACCGCCGCTAAAAATTTCATAGTAGTTGGTGACAAAGGACAAGGCGGCGGCCGTCTGCTTGGGGATACCCGCCCTGAAATCCGCCGGAATCAGCAAGGTAAGCGGCAAAGCGCAGATAATCATCCAAAAAAGCGGCGGGAACAAACGCAAGAAGCGACGTTTGACAGACCCAAAGAAGCTAAAGCCGTCGCCATAATAAATCTTATCCACCACTTTTGCCGTGATAAGAAAACCGGACAAGGTAAGAAAGACATCCACACCGATAAACGCTCCCGGCAGATAGTCCGTGAAAAAATGATAGGCCAGCACAAGGCACATGCCAATAATTCTGATAATACTAAGCCATCTGATTTTATCTGTCATATCCGTACTTAACCCGTTACCAGCTAAAGACTCCGCCCTCTTCTGCCTTGCCCTGGGTAAAATCCGCCTCAAAGCGCCAGCCTGCGGTGGAGGTATAGACGCCGTGACCCGTAAAGCGTCCGTCGGAGAGGGCCCCCTCGTATGTATCGCCGTTTTCAAAAGTGACCATGCCCCATCCCGCAAAGAGGCCGTTGGCCAAATCCCCGCTGAAAGTCACGCCCTGCAGCGTAAGTGTGTCCTCCTGCCGGCCCGAAAACAGCGTGGCCGGCATCAGTGCGTAGAGCATGAGTAATATTATGAACGTAGGTATGAGGATATATAAACTCTTTTTTACCATGCCTAGATTATAGCATATCCGGCGCATATGAGCCAAGCAGATTTAGAGATAGCAATAATTAACATTTAGATAGCAAGTTTTGCATTGCTTTTTGGACACTTTTTCCGTATAATCTACTCTATAACAATACCGTAGGCATACTGTGTAGCCATTCTGCGGCCCGATTCAGGCCAACGGATATGTACACTTATGCCCCACCATTCTAAGGGAGGTAATTTATGAAGTTTACGAAAATCATTGCACTGCTCCTGGCCACGGTCATGTCTGTCTCCATCTTGGCCGCCTGCGGCTCATCCGATCCGGATCCCGCACCCGTCACCCCGCCCCCGGCGGACAGCACGACGGACGATGCGACCACCACCACGGATTCCGATCCCGTGGACGTGCCGGACAGCCCCGGCGCCCTGCTGGCCGATTCCCTGGGACTGCCCCGCACCCCGCTCTCTGATGCCGAGCCGGTCACTTTCACCTACTTTGTCCGTAACCCCGGTACGGCGCCGGCAGCCGACAACCCGATCATTGCCATGGTCGAGGAAATCACCAACACGAAAATCGAGTTTGAAATGCTCGTCGGCGACTTGGAGACGCGGATGAGTGTCATGCTCGCCTCCGGCGACTGGCCTGACATGGCTTTCTTCGGCGGTGAAGCTGCACCCTTCATTGATTCCGGGCTGGCACTGCCGCTCACTGACCTGATCGAGGCCAATGCCCCGAACCTGCGCTCCCACTATAGTCCTTGGTGGGAACTGATGAAGCATTCCGACGGCGAAGTCTACATCGCCGAAATGTATTCCACACCCGTTGGCACCCAATACATCAACGAATACTGGGGCACTGCTTTCTGGCTACAAAAAGCCGTCCTCGATCACTTTGGCCGCGCCCCGGCAGATCTGGACGAATATTTTGAATTCATCCGCGAATACAAAGAAGAATTCCCCACGATAGACGGCGTGCCGACCATCGGCTTCGAGATCCTGACCGAAGGGTGGAGACGTTTCTGTATCGACAACCCGCCGATGTTCATGGCCGGTTATGGCAACTGGGGCGGTGCCGCTCCCGCGGACCAATTTAGCTTTGACTCAGCCGCCATCCCCACCAGCCGCTGGGACAACGACTGGAACAAGCCCTACTATCAAAAGCTCAATGATGAATTTCATCTGGGCACGATTAATGCCGAAACCCTGACCCGTTCCCACGATGACTACCTGGCCACCCTGGCATCCGGTGCAGTCCTGGGCCTGTCCGACCAGTTATGGAACTTTAACGCCGGCTTGGATCCGCTCCGCGCCGAAGGCCGCTGGGAGCGCACCTATCTCCCGCTGGACTTCACCTATGACGGCGTCGAGCCGAACTACTTCGATGCGCGCGCCTTCACCGGCAACAACGGCATCATCGTCAACAACCAGCTGAGCGAAGAGATGCAAGTACGCCTGGTACAGTACTGGGATTGGATTATCCAGGAAGACGTACAGCGTTTCCTGGCCTGGGGCATCGAAGGCGAGCACTGGTTCTACAATGACCAGGGCGTAATAGAAAGACCGCAAGAGCAACGCGACCTCCAAGCCGAGATGCAATGGACCTATGACAACATCGGAACCTTCCTCTATGACCATATGCCGAAGATGCAGGGCAGCTACTCCGACGGCAATGCCACCATTCCTGGCGAACAGCCCTCTGAATATCTGGCCGGGCTCTCCGACTACGACAAGGACCTCTTTGCCAAGCTGGGCATCCAGAACCAGACCGGCCTGATGCGCTCCGTGCCGACCGTATGGCCGGCCTACTACCCCTACTGGAGCATGACCTTGGAAGACGGTTCACCGGCGTCGATAGCCGATCAACGCATCCTCGACGTGAACACCCGCTTCCTCTCATCACTGGTCATCACCGGTGCCGACAATTTTGACAGTCTGTGGGACGAGTACCTAAATGCCATTGGCGAGGTCGATCAGCAGCCACTGTTTGACGTTTTCTACGAACAGTCCGAGGAACGCCTGAATGCTTTCCAGAACCACTAATCACCGTAAGTAATATCTACAGCTGACTTTTTCAAGGGGCTGGGGCAACAGCCTCGGCCCCTTGAAACATTTATAGGAGGCGTTTATGAGGAAATCGAAACTGGGTAAAAAAATAATCCGCCAAAGAGAACTGTTTTTCATGGTCATCCCCATCATGGTATATGTTTTTATTTTCTCCTATCTGCCGCTCAGGGGCTGGCAGATGGCTTTCCAATTCTACCGCCCCCAGCGTGAGGTGCAAGAATGGGTGGGCATGGCCCAATTCGAATTTCTCTTTCGCGACAACTCCTTCTTCCGTATCATGCAAAATACCCTGGGCATGAGTTTTATTAATCTAATCCTCGGCTTTAGCTGCGCGATATTCCTGGCACTGATGATCAACGAGATTCGCCAGATGAAGTTTAAGCGCATTGTCCAGACCATTTCCTACATGCCCCATTTCCTCTCCTGGGTCATTGCCGCCGCCCTCATATCCGACTTCCTCTCCAGCAGCGGCATCCTCAATACCTTGTTGCTCAATTTGGGGATTATCGACCAACCCAATATTTTCCTGGCCAACTCGAAGTATTTTTGGTGGATCGTCGGCTGGGGCAATGTGTGGAAGAGCGTTGGCTGGAACACCATCATCTACCTGGCCGCCATCACCGGCATCGATCCCCAGCTCTACGAGAGTGCTTCCCTGGATGGGGCCGGTCGCTTCCGCAAAATCTGGCACATCACCTTGCCGGGCATCAAATCGACCATCCTCGTTTTGGTCATCATGAATATCGGCTGGATCCTCAATGCCGGTTTCGAGGTGCAATGGCTCCTCTCCAATGACCTGACGATTGACAAAGCCGAGACGATAGATGTCTTCGTCATCCGCTACGGTTTAAATCTGCGTAACTATTCGTTGGCCACGGCGATGGGTATCTTTAAAACCGTGTCCAGTATCATACTCCTGGCCGGGGCGAATTTTGTGTCCAAGAGTTTGGCCAAGGAAAGTTTGGTGTAGGGTACGTAAAGGAGCGCGTCATTGCGGCCCCCGAGCCGCAATCTATCCCATCAAAACTGTGAGATTGCGGGTCAAGCCCGCAATGACAAAAAATAAGAGGATGAAGCCATGAAAGAAAATAAAGAAAAGTTCAAAATCTCCACTAGGGCCTGGAATAACATGTTTGAAGTCGGCAACATAATCTTCATGCTCTTTATCGTCGTGATCATGCTATATCCTTTCCTGAATACGCTGGCCATCTCCTTCAACAACGCCACTGACTCGATTAAAGGCGGCATCTACCTCTGGCCGCGCATCTTCACCCTGAGAAACTACGAAGCCGTCTTTGAAAACCCCAATCTCTTGCCGGCTTTTCGCAACTCGGTAGTGCGTACCATCCTCTCGACTGCCGGCGGTCTCTTCATCTGCTCGATGGCGGCCTACGTGCTCAGCCGGGGAGAATTCATCTTAAACGCCATTATCACCGTCTTTTTCCTGATGACGATGTATGTCAGCCCCGGCCTGATCCCCGTATACTTCCTCTACCGCGACCTCGGCCTGATAAACAACTTCTGGGTCTATGTCCTGCCCGGGCTCTTTGGCGCCTTCAATGTCATTGTCATCCGCACTTTCATCATGGCCCTGCCCGATTCCTTGGTGGAGGCGGCCCGGATAGACGGCTCCGGTGAGTTTCAGACCTTTGTCCGTATTATCTTGCCACTGTGTAAGCCCGTGCTGGCGACCGTGGGCCTGTGGATAGCCGTGGGCAACTGGAACGACTGGTTCACCTCCTATATCTTCGCCTCGGCCCGGGTGGAGCTTACGACCCTGCAATTCGAATTGATGAAGGTGCTGTCCACGTCCATGGCCCAGATGGGCCAACAGCAGGCGGGAGCGATTGCCGCCCAGGGCGCACAGGCCTTCCAAAATATTTCACCGCTGGCGATACGCGCCACCATCACCATCGTCGCCGCCGTACCCATCCTCTGCGTCTATCCCTTCTTGCAAAAGTATTTCGTGAAGGGTGTGCATGTGGGGAGCGTTAAGGGGTGAGGCCCACCCCCCCGTCATTCCGCAAATCTTTTATGCGGAATCCCCCACGGGGTGACGGTCAGGGATTGTAGGGTGCGACGACTCGGCGCGCCGCCCCCACCACCCTGTCATTCCGCAAATCTTTTATGCGGAATCCCCCACGGGGAATGGATAAACGTGAGAAATGGAATAGACTAATGCGAAACACACTACAAGAATACGGCTACACCGCCAACCTCATCTCCGAAAAAATTGCCGCCGCCTGGCGGCATATTTTCGTGGACGAAAGCACAAAATTCTACCACGACATGGGCGATACCGCCTATATCTGCGATACCGGCAATGTCGATGCCCGCTCGGAAGGTATGTCCTACGGGATGATGATGGCCGTGCAGATGGATCAAAAAGACATCTTTGATAAAATCTGGCTGTGGGCAATGACCCATATGTACCACAAACCCGGTAGCGGCGAGTTTAGCGGCTATTTTGCCTGGTCCTGCCGCCCGGACGGGGTACGGAACTACCAGGGACCCGCGCCCGACGGCGAGGAATACTTTGCCCTCGCCCTCTACTTTGCCGCCGCCCGCTGGGGTGAGGGAGCCGCGCCTTTTAATTATGGCCGGCAAGCCAGCGAAATAATCCGCGCCATGATACATAAGGGTGAGACGCCAGGCAGCGGCGAGCCGATGTTCAATGCCGAAAACAAATTAATCTTGTTTGTGCCCGGCTCGCCCTTTTCCGACCCCTCATACCATCTGCCGCATTTTTATGAAGAGATTGCCAAACACTGCTATCCCGAAGACAGGGATTTTATGCTGGCGGCGGCCCGGGCCAGCCGCGACTTTATCAAAGCGGCCTGCCATCCCGACACCGGCCTCGCCCCGGACTATGCGGACTTTGATGCCAAGCCCTCCCATCCCGAATGGCGGCCCATCGCCCAGGCACACTATAGCGACTCATACCGCGTGGCCCTTAATATTGCCTTGGATGCGCTGTGGACGGGGACGGACGAATGGGAACTAAATGCCGCCCGCCTGCAAGCCTTCTTCCTCTCCCGCCCCGACGCGATGACTGACACCGTCGTCTACGTGGACGGGAGCCCTTTCCCCAAAGAAATCATGCATCCTTTGGGCCTGCTTTCCACGGCAGCGGCCGCCTCGGCCGCACGTAAACACAACCCGGATTCCGCCGAGTTGATCAAACGCTTCATGGACGCACCCCTGCGCGTGGACAAACGCCGTTATTATGATAATTGCTTGTATTTTTTCTCGCTCTTGGCTTTGGCGGGGGAGTATGGGGTGTATTAGTCGTCCAACACCATACTTTGATATTCGATCGACATGACCATATCGCCGTCCAGGATGAAGGCCAGGCGCATATGGTCTTTTTGGTGGATGATTTGCCCGCTGTCATTCTCATGCCCCGCGCCATAGGCGGCTTCCATGTCGGCGCGAGTTGAACCGATGCGTATGCCCTCGGGCGTGGCGACGGTATCATCCCGTAAGACTATCGCTGAGATAAAGTCTGCGTCCGCCTGGGGATAGGTGTCCACCTCAAAACCGCTAAAGCCGTAGGTCTTGTCCAGACCCTCGAAGGCACAGCTGGCGGCCTCGAAGTAGGAGCGCGGCTCACCCAGGGCGGCACGGACGGGGGCGAAATCGGCATCGATGACGATGGTGACGCCATTATGGATGAAGACATAGCCCGTGGCGGCCGGCGCTGCGGCGGTATCACCAACGGTGGGGGTGTCCGCACTGCCGGTGCTGCCGTTATCTACGGTAATGGCACCACCCTGCTGCATATCCTCCACCTCGCCCGTGATACGGCCGGGCTCGCCGGGACCGCAGGCGGAAAAGGCCAAGCTCAGGCAAAACAGGGCTATGATGTGGGGCAGTGTCCTTTTTTTCATGGCAGTTCCTTTGTGGTCGATGTGGTATTTATCTTCATGCACCCTCTGTAAATTCCAGCAAGACGAAAATAGAGAAATAATTCTATCTTCTCTCTTTAATTTCAGGTTGTGTTTTATAAGAAATCTCTGATACCTCTATTGTCTGAACACCCACACACTCAAACAGGCTTTCATCAAAAACGGCAAGATTATGTCCGCCTTGGTTGAGGGTGCTATCATACTCAACTCCATCATAATTTTGGCTCTTGATAAATTCGGCGATATATTGTGTTGGCAGATATTCTAATGGGCTGTCGCCACGTCTTAGCGGTTTAGCCATGTCGGCAACTAATTCTTGAAAGACGCTACGATTTATTGCAAACCGTTCAAGTTCGCTGTCATATTTGAAAGGGCTTGTCTTATCAAACCCCGAAAGATTGACAACTTTAATATCGCGCGTCGCTTGAAACTCGCCAATGGTTACACGGTCAAAAGCGCTTGCACGGACTTCATTGAGAACTGTTAGCTTGTCCGATGACAAATACAACACGCCAATACCTTCGGGATTTATGCGTCCTGCGGTTCGCTTCCCTTTCGGCGGCGCTTTCATTGTCCTTTTGGTAAAGCCTCTTTTTCCAGCAACTATTCTGGCTCGATACATTTTTTCACCAACAGGATAAACATTTCTTACGATGGAAAGAAACGATGCAAATTGTTCAGAGTTGAACATCCCGCTATGGAAGCGATTCTCATGCTTTATTGATTCCGAAAACTCATCCCAACTGTAACCGCGCATAACACCATAATCATCAAGAAAATCTTTATTTGTAAGCTGTTCTATGGTTACGTTGCTCGTAAAAATCTCCGCATCATCAGAGTAGGCGGTCGCACACAATTTCTTGGTTAGAGCTAGTATTGTTTCCGCTTCAGCGCTAAAGATGTCCCAGTCATCACGAAGTGCAATTTTTAACGGTTTGGCTTCAGGGCTATTTGAAACAGAGTATATTTGCACTAATTCAATGATTTTTTCGGAAATCGGATTTAACGGGGCTTCTGCATCATACACCGCAATGTTTTTTGAGTCGCAAAAATCACAATCGGCAATTAACCCTTGCTTATCAATCGTTTCTCTTATATGGGTATCGCAGAAGCAGTTTTTGCAGCAGTTCATTTTGCCATGCCTCCGTCAAGATATTTGCTCATAAGTTCCAAGTGGTGCATTATTGACAGTTTTTTTATTGTCGGAAGCCCCGGATAATAACCGTTTTCATAATGACTTATGAATTTCAACAGTGCGTCTGTTTGTTGAGATTGCTGTCCCTCGTGATACCAGTTAAATAGTTTCGTCACCGCTTCATAATATTTCCCAGCTACGTCTTTAATGTCCATGTTTGAATCCGACACAAAATGTCGAATACGCAGAATATTGTTGACGTCAAAATACACTATGTGAATTGCAACCGCTTTGGGTGCAAATCCTCCTTCTTCATATATACTACCAACTACGGAGTAGTCACCGAAGCCTACATAGCCCTCATCAGAATAATATAGATGGTCTTCTGAAAAAAACTCGTCAGGCGCAGCTTCGTAATCTGAGTTTTTTTCTTGTTTAATAAATTTATCCTCAAACATAACCTTTCCCTGCGTAACGGTACGTCTTATTTGACGCTCATCTGGAAACATCGTATATAATGGAGGCACTTCAACAAAATTCCTGTTATATGTATCTAGGAAATCCCGTTTATCAAGAATTGCAATTATATCAGTTGGCGCGACGCCATTCTCTATAAAGGTTTGGAGAACTCTATCTGTATTTTTTCTCATTAGCAACGCCGGGATAACATTTGTAACAATACCATGTTGCGCATAATAAGTGTCAACAAAGTTTACATCTCTCGCAAAATCTCCAACAGTCGGATTCCCAATTATTGCGATTTGAGATTTTGCATCAATAAACGCTTGAATCGCAACATTGAAAGAGGGTATCATTTTGTATGGGATTACAGCTTTTCCATCCTTTTTAACAAGCCTTACAGGTTCCACTACAGGAACAACAGACTTGCTAAGTAATTGCCCATTAACAAGCTCTTTTAGTGCAAGTAATTCATATTGCCTACCTCTGAAATAAGGAAAATACATATCTGTTACCCCCTGTAAACTGATTGGAGCAGTTGCTCAATATCCGGTAGCTTACGCGACAAAGTTGAAAAATAAACGATGGACTTTATTTCGTTTTGGATATTTTCAAAATCGGTTTTAGTTATTCTGTTTCGTTTTTTTAACTCCTTTAATGTCAGCTTTTGCGCTGTTAAAAGGGGTATCTCCTCAAACCATTCAAAACAAGCGCGATAATGAAATACTGGTGCAACTCTCGGTATTTCCCGGTAATGAACAAGAAGCACATTCTCATATTCGCGCTTGCGCAACAGCTTAAATATACTGCCATGATTTAGATAAGCATTATATTCTTTTGGTTCCCTTCGGTTATCCCGATTAAAATAAATATCACAGTCATTCATAAGATATATTCCAACGGCCTCACCCATATCACCCAACTGTTCGAGTAATCGAGATACTTTTTCATATTCATGAAGCGTAGACAGAACAGACACCTTGCTAAAGGCTTTATAATAATCGCGTAGTTGGTCACAAAGTTTATCAAATTTATCAAGGTCAGATTTTATTTCATAAACCCTGCCTTCACCATTTATCGTAACAAAATCGGCAATATGATTTTCTATCCGTACCTGTGTTAGCGCAGTTGTGGTATTAACGGAATGTATCCCTATAAGCAGTTTGTTAAGCAAGGTGTTCATATAATAATACTCGTTACGTTGCTCTTTTCCGAGATGTGCGTATATCTCGCTGATAATTTCGCCATGCGTTTTGCTTTCGGGGTCATCCACATAGCGTTGCACGATGTAGTCGAAGACTTCATTCGAGCCGCTTTGAAGTAAATCATTCAAAACGCCGCGTGTAAAAACGCGGTTAATTGCTCTGCTATTGTTAGCCATCAGTCACACCTCCTGAAACGGGTTTATTTTACAAACTCGTACTCAAATAATACAGGAACAATTTCCGCATTGTAATACGTGCTAACAAGCCCTTTCAGCGCAGTTAATGCCGACTGCAACTCCACATTATCCCATACCGTTTTATCTGTAATTTCATCCTTATATGAGGTGTTAAGCTCGGCGTAAATCTGATAAATCCCGTATGTTAATGCCGGATTATATCCGCCGTTGTTTCGCACGTTCGGTTTCGTCTGTTTAGCGTACTTCAAGACTGTTTCCCATTGTGCAATTAAGGCCTGTTCGTCAGCATTCAATGGCATACCTTGTATATCCCGTGTAGCAAGTGTTTCACCGTTGGTATTGTCAAGGCAAAGCTCATTCCGATAAAACCGTCCATCGCTCCCTTTGAATGTCCTCATGTGGTTCTGCATCTCAAGGCAAGTGAACAGCAAACACTTCAAGAGGAAATTTATCAGTTTGCCGTTAGCAACATCACGGAAAAATTTGTCCGCGCCATCCGCTGATTTCATTATCCGGGCACGCTCCGTCCAGCCACGATTGTAAGTTATGTATCGGCTTGCGGCGAACATAGGTAACTTTTCAAGATAATTGTCGCGGCGCAAGAAAAAACCATTCCCGTTGTATATTCCTGCAACCAATAGGCATGCGTGCAAATCGGGATTATCAAAGCCGGAAGTATCGACAACCATGTAGCCGAGTATATTATCATTACCGATCGGTTTCAATCGCTTTTTTATGTCATGCTTGACTTCCAAACCGTCATGTGCAACCAATATGCTGTCATTCGTATCATCCGAAAATACCCTCTTGTCGTAATAAATATCGCTGTATTTTTTATAGATGCGTTTGATGGGCAGACTGTCGGGATGTTCAGTCAGAACATTGTCATAAATGTCAAAGCCTCTTAATTCAAATTCGGAGGCTTCCATATCGTCGATATTCGCCCACAGCGCGCACATAATACAAGCGTCTATGTTCGTATGAAAATGACGGCGGTTAAACGCAAAGCCGCCTAAAAATTGCTTCTTTATCAAATGTTGCGCTTTCCAATATTTAACGGGCGAGAACACAATATAACTGTCCGTAGGTTGGCGCAGATAATACTTGAACCCAGACCATATAAAGGCGTTGCCCAATTCATCTGCAGGTCTACCTTTAACGCTTCCTCGAATATCGGCCTTCATTTCATTAACAACATGACTAGCTTTCCATGCAGAAGATTTTTTGCCGACTTTTCGCCGTTGGTGTTCGGCTGACACAGTTTGAGCATATGGCGGGTTTTCAAAGAGGATAACTGTACATTGCGAATTGTCAATACATTGGCGGACTATCTCGTTGTAAACATACTCTCGGCTCAAAGCATCCGCGCCTGTAACAAGTCCGGCGTTGAAAGTTTCTGCATCCTCCATCGGCGGGATGATGTGACGAACCTTTGAACCGATAAGCTCTTGTAAAACCTTATACTCGTAATACTCCACTGTGGACACGATGCAATGTCCCAGCTCTTCATCGGTCATATGGCTTTGCAGATTTCCAGTTCCGGCACAACGATCAAGAATGATATAGTCATTTCCGGCGGGAACGCGGTCAATAGCCATTCTGACCAGTTCAAGGGCTTTTTCGGCGTATATGCTGCTTGTATAGAATGCTCCGAGATTCTTCTTCTGCAAGAAGTCATTTAGTTTATCCATAAGGTAATTAAATCTGACATTCGTTGTTCCTGTGTACGGGTGGATATATTCGGCAAACACGCGCGGGGCGCGTATCTCGCCAATAGTTTTACGCTTGCCTGTGGCACACCCGATAAAGTCTTCTTTGCGGGAATTAGGCACACAATGGTAAAAATGCTCTGCCCACCCCACAATGCAGTTCTCGTCAATATGTATCTTGGTAAAGCTGTTTTCCTTTAACAGAGCAATGAGCTTTTCTGTTTCAAGGGGGTTTTCTCCATAACGAAGTATTGATGCCGCAGAGCCACCAATAAAGCCGCTGTTATCTTTTGACGCGCCGCCGGAATATGGCCGCTCAATATATTCAAGATATGGTGCAGATTGATAATGCCATGCTGTAGCGGCGTTGATATCGACTACCAGAATATTAGCGGGTATAGGCTTGCCCTTTATCCGCATAGACGAAAGGTATTTGATACATTGAAACAGATGGGCGTTAAGGTCAGTAACATGCAGCTTGAACTCCAGCAAGTTGCCGTTTAGGACACCGTCATTATTGTCGGCTAATATATCTTCTATGGTAAGAGCAGGGTTGACACGGGGCAAAACCCGCCCATAAAAATCGAGTTGACCTTCCCGTTCTAAAGCGAATCTGTCCATCACTCCCACCCCCTCCACTATTTTCTCCATAATACTACGGAAATCATATATCGTCAAACGTTATTTATTTAGGCAAACAGCACGGCAAGCTTGGGGGTTACAGTTAGACATCGCCAAAATTTCGTTGTTCGTCATTGCGAGGAGCGTATCCCGGACACAGTCCGGGATACGCTCCTCGCAATGACGTTATTCTGCATCTCTCTCCCCTTCCAGCCGCTGCCGCTCGGCATCGTAGCGGGCAAGCTTTCCATCCCAGATGGCCGCCAGGGCCGGCTCGCCGCGGCGGTCTGCCAGGACGGTCTCATTCAATAAATACTCGCCCAGATACAGACTCAGCTTTTCTGCCCCGGCCAAATTCATGTGCAGGCCGGCGTCGAAGGTGTCGGTGGCAAAATCTATTCCTATTTCATCGACCAAATCCAAAAAATTTATGTATGCCAAATCATGTTCCGTGGCATAAGCCACGACCTGCGCTTCCCATTCATCATACCAATGGGGATAAAGACTGGGCGCCTTTATCAAAATCAGCTCAATACCCTCCCGATGGCAGAGTTCCCGCATTTTATCCAAATACATCCGGGCGTTTTCCCCGAAATCATAGTTGGCCAAAAGACGCGGCTCGGGGATGAACTCGACCGGCCTCACGCCGACATCCATGAGCATCCCATTGTGCGAAACGGTATCGGTGCGGAACATATGGCTTACATCCTGGGCCGACAGCTCGCTCCAGCGCGAATGATAACGCAGGATGGGGAAGACATAGTCCAAAAATTGTTCCTCCGCCATCATTGAGGCGCGGATGGCCCGGACCTTGGCCCCCGACCAGCGCATCCCCTCCAGGCTCATGCGGTTATAGGCTTCACGTTGCGGCTCGTCATACATCAATGACAGGACATTAAAGAGTACCACCGGCGGGCGTTCATGGTTTAGGGTGTCTTCCAGCAGATAATGGGATTGCCAGATCAGTTGCTGGGCGGAGCCACGGATATAGCTGTTTATGCCAAACTCCCGCCACAAAACGGCGGGGGAGAAATTCGCATAGACCTCACAATCGCCGATGATGATGAGGTCGTGACCCTTTTCCTCGCCGTAGTATTCGGCGATCAGGGCCCCTTCGATGACAGTAGCGTCATATTTAGGCATGAACAGGCGCGTCAGCAGATAAAGCGTGCCGGTGATGAGGAGGAGGGTGGTGATTATTCTGATATTTTTTCGTGTATTAAAGCAAACGTGCTCATTTTTCATGGTATCGACTGTTTTACTATGCGGAGCCATCACTGGCACTTCGCCCATGCTCGCGCTCGGCGGCGAGTTTAAAAACTGCGTCCACATCCATATCATCCCACAAAGTCCGTTGCCATTCGGTGTAGTTGAAGCTCTCGCGTTTTATTAAATTATCACATTTATAACAGCAATTATCAAGGTATATCTTCGGCATGTTTCCCCTTTCATGCAATGCTTGATTATATCATATTTCGGCTCTTAGCGTCAAAACTGATTATATATAAACTGCGCCCCATCATGGCCGATGCCATATACGCCGAAGACGAGGACGATGAGGAAGAGGCCGAAGCAGAGGGTGAACCTCTGCCAGTAAGGGCGTTCGGCCAGTTGCTTGCGCAATGGGGCTTTTCTCTGGCGGAGGCTGGCGGTCACCAAGAGCAACAGTCCCGCAAAAAGCAGTACATAATCGGCGGCGGACAGGCCCAGGCGCAAGAGCGACCCGTCCCAGAGGATGCGCCAGTTACCTTCCGTGAGCATCGATCCCCACATCCGGAAGGTGAGGGGTACGTCGCGGTAGCAATCGAAGGTACGAATTAAGCTCATCAGCAGCACCGTGCGGACGACCTGGAAGCTTTTATACCAGACGCACCCCGTGATCCGATACGGTGCGGCGGTGCCGCCCTCCTGTTCTGCGCCGTGGCTACCTTTACCTTTGCGTAACGCCGCCCCAACCATGCCCACACATTTATGGAAACGCCCATACATTGGCTCCAGCTCCTGCGACACCATGATGACAAACCAGTTGGCCAGGCCCCAGACGATAAAATTCCAACTGGCTCCATGCCATAGTCCCGTCGCAAACCAGACGATGAAGCTCGAAAGATATACCGGCAAGCGCTTTCCGACGGCCAGGCCCAGGTGTTTTCTGGACCATTTCGAGAGCTTTAACATCGGCTTCGAGGCCGTGACGGGATAGAATATATAATCCGTGAACCACGTTCCCATGCTGATATGCCAGCGCCGCCAGTATTCCTTGACCGATTTCGAGAAAAAGGGGCGGAGGAAGTTTTCTTTTACTTTTATGCCCAGGACCTCGGCGATACCGATGGTGATGTCGATGCCGCCGGTGAAGTCGGCATAGAGCAGGAGGGCATAAAACAGCATCCCGGCAAAGACATAGGCTCCGCCGTAGGCATCGGGGTCGCGGATAAGTTCATTCACGGCCACAAGCATCCGGTCGGCGATGACGAGCTTTTTGAAAAAGCCCCATAGTATCCGTTGCAGGCCAAATGTAAGATTTTTCTTGTCAAAGGAATGGGGGCCGTAGAGGCTTTGTGACAAATCCCCATAGCGGCTGATTGGACCCTGGATGAGCTGGGGGAAGAACGAGACAAAGAGGGCGAAGCGGCAGATGTTTTTCTCGGCCGCTACCGTGCCGCGGTAGACGTCTATCAAGTAGGAAACGGCCTGAAAGGTATAAAAAGAGATACCCAGCGGCACAATGATGTTTAGTAGCCGCAGCTGCCCGCCGCTGCCTGTGGCGCGTAAGATGGCGTTTATGTTCACGATGGTGAAATTTGTGTATTTCGTGACGGCCAGGAGGCCGATGCTGATGATTAGCCCCAATAATAACAGATGATATTTTTTCTTCTTTAGCACGGCCCGCCGTCTTTTCTTTTCCTCCGCAGGCAGGGCGGCTTCGGCGGCCGTGGCGCGCATTTTCCCCTCGCCCGTAAGGCGGTCCATTCCACGGGCGGCGAAAAATACGGCGACAGTGGTGGCGGCGATGTATATCAGGTAGAGGGGGTTTGCGCAGTAATAAAAAAAGTAGCTGAATATAAGCAGCAGCTTCCATTGATGGCGGGCTGGAATCAGGTAGTATGCCACAAAGAGAACGATTAAAAAGCCGATGAACTCATACGAGGTAAACAGCACGGATTATTCCTCCATCAGCCGCTCGATCACCGCCCACAGGGCCCGGACAGAGTTAAAGTTTTCCGGTTTTATGTATTCGGCGGAAATCGTGACATCAAAGCGGTCATGGACCTCGGCGATGATGCTCACGATGTCAAAGGAGTCGATGATGCCGCCGTCGAAGAGACGTTCGGTGGTGGTAAAATCGACGTCCTCATGCAGTTCGGTTAATATTTCCAGTAGTTCGTTCATGTGTGTCCTCCTTCGCCAATAAAAGCAGGCGAATCGCTGGCTCTGGATTGCTTCGCCCGGTAAAACGGGCTCGCAATGACGGCTCTCTTCCTTTGCATAATCTGCTTGACACTACCCTGCAGTGATATTCATAAATCACTTTCCCCACAATCCCTGACCGCACTCCGCGCCAGCACCGCCAGCACATCCACATACCCCGGCGGCGCCCCATCCGGGTATACGAGCGACAGCTCCGAACAGGCCAGCAAAATTGTTTCGGCCCCCGCTGCCCGCAGGCTGGCGGCCACGGCCCCGAAAGCGTCCATATCGACAGTGCCGCCCTTTTTTATGCCTTTGTAAATAATATCCATGACGGTTTTCTGACCGGGCGCATCCGGCAAAATGGCCCTTATCCCGGCCGCTGCCAGCCTGTCCTGGTAGAGCCGCCCCCCCAGCGCCCCGTCGGTGGCCATGATGCCGGCCGCCTGTATGCCCTGTGCTTTCAATATCCGGACGCTTTCTTCTATGGGGTCGATGATGGGGATGTCCACCGCCCTTTGCATGGCAGCATAAAAATGAAAGGCCGTGAAGCAGGGTATGGCGATCATTTCTGCCCCCGCCCGTTCCAATGCCACGGCCAGTAAGACCAAATCGCCCTCGGGTGAGTCCGTGCTTTCGCCAAGGATGAAAGCGGTCCGGTCGGGGATGGCCGGGCGGCTGAACATCACGATCCCGATATGGTCCTGGTCTTTTTCGGCTCTGGTCAGTTGGGTCACGAGCCGCAAAAAATGCGCCGTCGCCAACGGCCCCAGACCGCCGATGATACCTAGTTTTTTCATATCGCTCCCTGTTTTTCGTCATTCCGCAATGTTCCTATGCGGAATCCCCTGATGATAGCGCAACGCCCTAATTCACCACCCTCCCATCCCTCGGGTAAATATCCCTGTCATAGCGGTGGGAATTACCGGCCTGGGCGGAATACTCCATCAGCTCCTCGTCCGTCCACATGAATATCGTCGGGTGGTCGCTGCGGGGCGTGGTGTCGAAATGATACCAGCCCTCGCCCAAATCGACCAGATGCCAATAATGCCGCCGGGAAGTGACGACCTTCTCGATGTCCTCGCACTTAATACCCGCCCGCTCCAGCAGCACCTTGGCGGTCGCAAAATAGACAAAACAGTCGCCGCGCTTGTCGAAGAGGCCCTCATGGGCCGCCCGCTCCCAGGTCTCCTTCTCCGAATCGGGTATGAAATAAATATTGTTCATGTTATAGCGGTAAATCGCCCAGAGCTTTTCACGCTCCGTCATGTCATCGTTAAGTATCCGCTCCAACACCTCATCGGCGCGGGCGTAGATCTCGTCTATGTCGTAGAGCTTGGGGTGCACCGTGAGCGTCACCGCCACCCGCGTCTCATTGCCGGAGGCATCACGGGCAATGTATGTGACCGGGTATGCGCCCTCGGCATTGATATTAACATTACTTTGATCAACATAAAACTCCAGGCCCTCGGGGTTATTGTCCGTCGCCACGACCTGCTTCATATAGGCGACATTGTCACCCACCTGGGCATCGAAGTCCTTGGCCCCCCTGATGACGGGAGCTTCGTTATCCGCCCGCAAGGTGAGCTGGGCCGTCTCCCGGCTTTCATTGCCACCCGCGTCACGGGCGACAATCGTCAGCTCCTGTGTGCCGATGTAGGCCAGGTCGGGCTCCGATAAAAAATAAAATTCGACCGGGGAGACATCCTCATACCACAGGACAAAATCGGCGGCCTGGCGGGCCTGAATGGCGAAACCGCTGATGTCCTGGGTGGCAAAGAGCGGCGGCACGGTGTCAATGACGTGCAGACTGGACTCATATTGCCCGCCATACACTGCCAAGCCGATGGCATATTCGCCCGGCACGGCCATGTCCATGCGGCTTAAATCGCTGATAAAGGCGGCCTCCCCGGCACCGATGACAAAGTCCGACAAGGCGGGCGGCGGACTGCCCGCCTCGACCGTGACCAGCGGCACGATCTCAAAGAGGTGGAGGGTCGCATATATGACAGTTTCGTTCCCGCCCTGGTCGCGGAGGAAGATGGGTATTTCGTGGCGGCCGACGACGGAGGTGTCGAGATCGAAGAACGTCCCGGGCATCAACGCGTCCACTGCCACGGAGGCAGCGGACGCGGCCGGGTAGGGGGTGAAAGACAGCTCCACCGCCGTGGCGTCACGGATGTCGATGACAAAATCCTCGGGCACGACCATAGAGTCGACTGGGCAATACACCGCCACCGCCTCGGCCTGCGGGGGAACCGTGTCCTCGATGATCAGGGTCGATTTGTAAGTAAAGAGGCCGCTTTTTAGCCTAATCCGGTATTCGGCGGGCTCATTTATCGAAAAAGGCTCGCTATCCGGGGCAAACTCCGCCCGGACAGTGCCACTTGCGAAAAAATCTCCCGGCCCTACCTTCACCCCGGCCTCGCTCACGCAGACTTTATACAGCTGCTTATAGCGATGCAAAAATTGCCCACCCAGCATTCCGATAAGCACGGAGAATACAATAATGAAAATCAGGATGAGGGTACGTTTTTTATTCATGTCAGGCTAGCTCTATTACTATTTCGTTTTCGTCTCTTAAAATATCCTCCGCTATCAATATACCCTCTATTTTCGCACCATTGACCGTGATACTCTTTATGCCGCTCTCGACGCCATCGGGGTTATTGACCAATACAGTCAATTTCTTGCCCCGGAAATTCTTTTGTATTTCCAAGCTCTTCCATTCCCGGGGAATCGAGGGATTGATCACGATACCGGCCAGTTCCGGCCTGATACCCAAGATGCCCTCGACACTGCCGACCATCACGGTTGAGGCCGTGCCGGTCAGCCAATGGACGTGCGAACGCCCGGCGAAGGGGGACTGGCTGCCTTCCGTGAACTGGCCGTGGACATAGGGCTCCAGCACCCGCTTTTCGGCATCGTCGTTCATGTAGGCGGGCGCGGCTTCCTTCCAATAGGTGAAGGCCCGCTCACCACGACCCAGCAGCGATTCAGCGAGGATGGCCCAGCCCTGTGGCTGCGAGAAGATACCGGCATTTTCCTTGACGCCGTTGTTGAAGCATTGCATCAAGGCCCCTTCGAAGGCGTGATTTTCGTAGGCGGGGAACATCACCATCAGGCCGTAGGGGGTATTCAGCTCGCGGTAGACGCTGTCCATCGAAGCAAGCGCCTGTTCCTGGGTCGAAAGGCCGGAGATGATGCCCCAGGACTGGGGATTTAGCCACATCGAGGCCTCCGGGTCGCCCTGCTGGCCGATGACGGTTCCATCCTCCATGAAGCCACGGATCCAGCGGTCACCATTCCAGCACTGATTATTCATTATACTGGATAGTTTAGCGAGAATATCATCGAGATACTGCACATATGCGCCATCCTTTTTCTCCTCGGCATAGACCTTCAGGATCTTGGCGGCATAATAGAGCTGGAAGGCCACGAAGGTCGATTCGCCCTTTTTGCCCAAACGCAGACAGTCGTTCCAGTCGGCGTGGAGGCCGGCCGGCATATCGTGGTTGCCCAGGTTGTTCATCGAAAAGTCTATCGCCCGTTTGAGGTGATCGTAGACAGAACCGGATTCGTCATTGTTCGCATACGATATGACCTCGTCCAAAAAGGCGACATTGCCGGTCTCGGAGAGGTACTTGCGGACGGTGGGGAAAAGCCAGAGGGCATCGTCGGCGCGGTAGCTGGGATGGCCGGTTTCCTGGATGTAGCTGTCCTCATCCGGGGTGTTTTCCTGGCCCGCCTGATGGTCGTATTTCACCAAGGGCAGCCCCGCCCCGTTCGTGACCTGGGCCGAGAGCATGAAGCGGATCATCCCCGCCGCCATTTCCGGGTCGAGGTGGATGATGCCCTGGATGTCCTGGATGGTGTCGCGATAGCCGAAGCCGTTGCGCTGGCCGCAATAAGAAAAGGACGCTGCCCGCGACCAGGTAAAGGTGATGAAGCACTGGTAGGAGTTCCAGACATTGACCATGTTATTGAATTTATCGTCGGGGGTTTTTACTTGGAGATTCTGGAGCTTCCCGTGCCAGAAAGCCTTTAATTCGGCCAGTTCGGCCTCGCAGACCCCGGCTGTTTCATAAGAGCGGATGATCGCCGCCGCCTCATCTTCCGGCTTCGCACCCAATAGATAGATGAATTCCTGCGTCTCGCCGGGCTGCAAACAGATGTCGGACTGGAGGGCGCCGCAGGAGTTGCCGCAGTAATTTAACTCGCCGCCGAGGCCGTTTTCTATCCCGGCGGGATTATGGTAGCCGCGCCAGGCCCCGACGAAGGCTTCGCGGTCGCCGCAGAAGGCATCCACTTTTGCCCCGGCCAGGCCGAAGAAACGCTCCTTGGTCGGGTCCTTAAAGTTTTCATTGAAGACCTGGCGGATGAAGCTGTCCTTGAAATATGTCCGCGAGATATACTGCGTGTACTGCAGGTTTACTTGATCTTGTTCGTAGTTCGGCTCGTTGGTGAACTCGACATAGCCCGTCACGGCCAGTTTGCGTTCGCGGGCATCGTTGTTCGTGACCCGCACCCGCCAGACCTCGTAGGTCTTGTCCTTCGGGACATAGTAAAGCGATTCGGTTTTTATGCGGTCGTAGGCCGAGTAAATGACGCTGTAGCCCGTGCCGTGGCGACATTCGTATTGGTAGGCATTTTGATGGGCGATAAGGGGCTTGGCGACCGGCATCCAGGTGGCCGACCAAAAATCGCCGCTGTCCAGGGCGCGCAGGTAGATGTAGCGGCCGGGTTGGTCGCAGCCGACGCCGTTGAAACGGTAGCGGATGATGCGGCCATTGGCGCCGGACTTCACGAAGCTGTAGCCGCCGGCATTGTTTGAAATGATGGCCCCGTATTCGGGTGAGCCCAGGTAATTCGCCCAGGGCGCGGGGGTGTCGGGTCTGGTGATGACGTATTCCTTGTTTTTTTCGTCGAAATAGCCGTAGTTCATGGGGTTCCTCCTTCGCTTGCGGGTGGGATGTCTGCTCTTATTTTACCACGCTACGGAAGGAGGGGCAAGGGAATTCATTTCATCCCCCCACCAACTCCCCATCTTGCAACCCTATCTCGACCACACCACCCTCCACCGCCCCGGCTAAAATCTTTCGCGCCACCAGGGTCTCGACATGCTTTTGCAAATAGCGTTTCAGCGGGCGGGCACCGTAGACGGGGTCATAGGCTTCGCCGATGATGTGGCTTTTCGCCGCATCCGTCAGCTTGATTTCTAGCTCACGCTCCACGAGACGCTTGTTTATATCACTTACCATCAAGTCCACAATCGCCCCCAGATCCCCTGCCGTTAGCGGACTAAAGAGGATTATTTCGTCGAGGCGGTTTAAGAACTCCGGCCGGAAACTGCCCCTAAGTTCCTGCATCACCAGCCGCTCGGTCTCCGGGCTGACGCTGCCGTCATGTTCTATGACAGACGTGTCATTTTCTGCCGCCGCCCAAAAATACTCGGAGCCGATATTGGACGTCATGATTAATACCGTGTTCTTGAAATCGACCGTCCGCCCCTGCGAGTCGGTGATACGGCCATCGTCCAGCACTTGCAAGAGGACATTGAAGACCTCGGGATGGGCCTTTTCTATTTCATCAAAGAGGACGACGGCGTAGGGCCTGCGCCGGATGGCCTCGCTGAGCTGCCCGCCTTCCTCATAACCGACATAGCCGGGCGGGGCCCCGATCAGGCGCGAGACGGAAAATTTTTCC
>Ga0099364_10001748_pt1 | contig 35406 bp, 32 predicted proteins | sample TergutTh196P3_FD_73070 | JGI IMG/M metagenome (GOLD analysis project Ga0099364, IMG submission 73070) | Microcerotermes parvus P3 segment gut microbial communities from Pointe-Noire, Republic of the Congo - Th196 P3 | ecosystem: Host-associated > Arthropoda: Insects > Digestive system > Gut ... | reverse complement strand
AAGAAGAGCAGGCACTCAAGGCTGCACTCAGCAATACACACGGCAATAAATAAAGCGTGCCAATGGAAAAGCGTTTCAGGGGGAATTCCCTTTGTGGGCTTAAATTTTGAGTGGTTTTCATTCCTGTTTTTCCGGGGCTGTCGGGGCTGTTTCGGCCTATATACAACAGAGCATTTATTGCTGAGCGTAGTTTCAAAAAAATATTTTTTTAGCTTTGGGGCGAAAGGGCGCGCTTTTCATTCCCCAACAGTGCAGTCTTTTGTTGATATTATGTCAGCAAATATTGACATTTTGTCGTTTAAAACATGACACAATGTCAGGTTTTGTTGACATTTGAGTGCATGGGTTTGAGCTGTGTTCCTTCATGGAGGAGCAAGGTACGAAGGCATATCCACCGGCTGCCTCAAACCCGGGAGGCGGCCTTCCACATATGTCCATGGCTCTTCATGGAATTCGCTGGAAAAGCCGCCCGCTCTTTGCAGCTCCTCGACACTTATGTTTGCGCCGTCTTTGCCGGCTGCGTCTATATTGAGCCATGGGGCGTTGCCATCTCTGTCTATTATCCTGTCAAGCGCACGGTTGTCCGACAAAGGGCCATTGCCGGCTCCCACCACTCGGCCTATGTTGGTGCCGGCGGTGCTGTTGACAGTTGCGTTCAGCGCCATGCAGTTGTGCAGCGTGCCGACATTCATCCCTACAAGACCACCGATAGCACAATAGGCATAATAATACTCGTCGACGGAACGATAGAGGCCGGCAACACTGCCTGTGGCATAGCTGTGTTGCACCGTGCCACTGTTGCTTCCTACCAGGCCGCCAATATACTCCCCCCTGCCACTGACACTGCCTCTGGCATAGCTGTTTTGTAGGGTGCCGATGTTGTTCCCTACCAGGCCGCCGACAACGGTGCCGCTGCTGACGCGGCCCGTGGCATAGCTGCTTTGCACGGTGCCGCCGTGGTTCACCCCCACCAGGCCGCCGGCAGAGCCGTTGCTGCCATAATAAGGCTCGCCTCCAATGACATCGCCCATGGCGTGGCTGTCTTGCACTCTCCCCCAGTTTTCCCCCACCAGGCCACCGACATGGGCATAGTATAGTCGAGCGGTGACCGTGCCCGTGGCATGGCTGCCTTGCACCGTGCCTGTGCCCTGGTTTATCCCCACCAGGCCACCGGCTGCATAGCCGCTGCTGGCAGTGCCCGTGGCGTGGCTGTCTTGCACCATGCCATGGTTAATTCCTACCAGTCCACCGGAGGCGGCGCCCCCGGCACTGCTGAAACTGCTGGCATTGCCTGAAAAATAGGCGTTTTGCACCCTCCCCCGGTTTTCTCCTACCAGGCCGCCGAGGGTGCTGAAGGCAGAAGAACCGTTGACATCGCCCGCAGCATAGCAGTTGCGCACGGTGCCACCATCGCTCCCCCCCACCAGGGCGCCGGCATAGTTGTTGCCAACGACCCATACGTCTATGAGCCCAAGGTTTTCTATGACAGCGCCTTCTATATAGCCGAACAAGCCTTGATAGTCGTTGATGAAGTCCTGGGCGCGGAGGCCGAAGAGGGAGAAGCCGCCGCCATCAAAGCTGCCGGTGAAAGGGGAGGCAGAAAAGGGAGGATAGACAGAAGCCGAGCCTATGATCGTCCAGTTGCTTTCATTGGCCGGAGGCGGGGGCAGGGTGACATTTTCTACCAACCTATAGTGCTTTTTCAGCCCTTCTTCCGTATTCGCATAGCTGTTAAAGGCCCGGAGGCTGTCCTGGCTGACGGGGATGGGACGGTTTCTTGCCTGGCCGTCGCGAATGGAAATGCGCAGAGTTTGAGTCCCGTCCTCAAGGGCATAGCCTTCTATGTTTGTCAGGTGGAGGCGGACATTGGCGAAGCCCTCGGGGAAGGTGGTGGTGCCGTCATAGCGGACATTAATCTGAAAAACCCTGCTGTTTTCCGAGACAGGCAAGTCTGCAACGGTGAACCACAGCCCATGCAGGGTGCCTATGCTCAGCTCCGCGTTGGCTGCGTCGGTGCTGTTTTCAAACCCGGTGACAACGACGGTGAAAGCGCCGGCGCGCCCGTCATATGCCCCTTCCGCCATGGGCGTAAGTGCTGAATTTTCATAAACAATATCCACATTCAGGCGAGGGGCGTCCGGGGGATAGGCTGTGTCTTCCGGGCCAGGAAGCGAGACTGGGGGTTGCGTTATTTCCGTCTCCGGCTTGGAAGAGGAGCAGGAAACCAAGGCCACACCCAGCATGAGAGCGCATAAGGCGCTGACGGCAAACGGTTTCATTAGAGGATTCCTTCTGTGAGGGCCCACACGCTCAACTTCCCCCTCCATTTATTGCCTTCATTAAATCCACCCCGGAGGCAATTGTCCACTGCTCACGTTGATGGATGTTCGACTTTCGTAGTAAATTGACAGATAGTACCATATATGATACTAATTGAAGTATGAACACGGCCAAAAAGCTGCTTGAGTCCATGCGGAACAACCCGCGAGACTGGCGCCTTGCGCAGCTCCAAAGCGTGGCCAAGCAGCATGGCGTCAAGTGGCGCCAAGAAGGGACAAGCCACTGCGTGTTCATCCGGGAAGACGGAAAGGTGTTGCCAGTGCCGGCGCGTCGCCCCATTAAACCCATTTATGTGAACATGTTTGTTGCGCTGATTGAAGGAAGCTAGGCCATGAGAGGACTCACAAAATACCCATTTGAAATTCGGCCACTGAGCGAAGAAGACGGCGGAGGTTTCCTCATCTCCTTCCCGGACATTCCTGGGTGCATTTCCGACGGAGACACCGAGGAGGAGGCAATTGCCAACGGCAGAGACGCGCTCAAAGGTACCCTTTTGACGTTGAAGGCCGAGGGGTTTCCTGTGCCCAAACCCAACAGCGGTGGCATCGCCTCCGGAAAGTTTGTCACCCGCGTGCCCAAAACCATTCACGCACAGCTTTCTGCCCGCGCGAAGTCCGAAGGCGTCTCTCTTAACTCGCTTGTGCTGGCCTTTATTGCCGATGGCCTGGGCAAACGAGAGCGGCGCTAGGTTGGTTTCTCCCCTGGGGGAGACGGCACCTTTGAGGGCCACGGTGCTTGGACTCGGTGGCCCCCGAAGTGAAAATACTATTTCAGAGGGCGAAGAAAAATCAGAGGGCGAAGAAAAAACCTATTTTTAATAGCCCGCCGTGCAGGCAAAAAAACACTTCAAGGTTATTTGGCTCTGGGCTTTGCACCGGATTTTGCTTGCACGTGGTATTGGAAGGACTCCATAACCCGCCTGAAAATAGGGCCATATTTGCTCGCATCCCGCGTTTTGGCTGACATAACCAAAAACCACTTGCGGGCACCGTTGCACCCCATAATGTTAATTTCTGTCACACGCATGTCCACGGTTTGGCCTTTGGCCAGACGCTCTGCTTCTTCGGCCGAGGGAATGCTTGTTGTGTCTCCAGGCTTGGTTTCTACATAACGCGCCGCAGGGTATTTATGTATGGTAATGCTTTGCCAACCTTTAACGTCTATGGACGTCACCGCCTGAATCATCGCCGCCAAACACGTATGCGGGCTTTCAAAGGGATCCAACTCCACTATTTTTATGTCAATATAAGCATCCCCCTCCGGTGTGTCAAAACGCGCAGCCCCCTCCCGCGCTTCTGGCATTACCCAGTCGACCGGCCTTAAAAAAGAAACAGCACTCACCTCAATGCGCTCCAACTTCTCCACATAGGGCTGAGACAAAAGCGTCGCACTCAACGCAAAAAAAAGTCCTCCAAACATGGCCCGCTTTTTAGCACACTTTGGCGCCCATGTATTTGCAAAAAAAGGGCACGCTGCCTTCCTTGGGCCCTAGCAAGGAGAACACACTCTAAACATATGCGTTGAGCAGAAAACCTCTTGAGGCCCCAGGGCCGCACAAGGAGGCCCTGCATAGCCCTGCATAGCCCTGTATAAAAGAAAGCCCTGCACAAGGCCCTTCTCTGGCCCACATAAATGTGTTAGCCCACAGGCCCTCAGCACCCCAATAGGCCCTTTGCCTTTTTGAATGTTATGAAATGCTTTCCTTTCCCGCCTTCGGGCAGCAGCGATCGCCTCACCTCCGCTACGGCTGCGTTTCGCCGCATTGAAAGGCAACTCCTCACCTGCTTTGAGGCTTCAGGCTTTGAAGAGGTCCACCCGCCTCTGGTGGATGATGCTTTCGCCTTCGCCTTCGCCGGCGAAGAGTTGCCCAAAATAATTGGCCCCGACGGACAAATTTTGGCCCTGCGCGCGGACTTCACCGGCCCCATCGCCCGCATGGCCGCCTCCCGCTATGCCAAACAGGAAAACCCCCTCAAACTCTCCTATGTGGGCCCCGTCTTCCGCTATCGCAACGGCTTTAGAGAGTTTTATCAGGCAGGCGTCGAGCTTTTTGACGCACCCCCGGAAGAGGCCTCCTTCCAGGTGGTACAACTCGCCCTCCATGCCCTGGAGGCCCTCGGGCTTTCCCCCTTCGTCGTCTTAGGCAGCAACGCCATCCTCCATGCCCTCCTCCCTCACGCCGACGAAACCCTGCGCCTCGCCCTCTCCCGCAAAAGCCACTCCCAACTCCAACTCTATTGTACCACCAATAAACTCCCCGAAAATATTGCCGCCGCCCTCCATGCCCTCCTCTCCCTCGCAGGCTCAGCCGACGTCCTCTCCCGCGCAGAGCACATGCTCCCCCCACCGTGCAAAATGCCCCTTCTGGCCCTTAAAGCCCTCATCTCGCGCCTCCCTCAACCATGTGTAGGCGTGGACTTGGCCCTCGTGCGTACGCCCTCCTATTATAATGACTTGGTGTTTGACGTCTTCGTTCAGGGCGTCCCCAAAGCCGTCGCCGGCGGCGGACGCTATGACGCCCTCACCCAACGCTTCGGCGCACAACGCGTGGCCGTGGGCGCCGCCTTCGATCTAGAAGCCCTCTGCAGCTTGGAAGCCCCTTGCCCCACACAAGCCCCCGGCCCCTCAGGAGTCAGCTGATGCTGCGCATTGCCTTGCCTAAAGGGCGCCTTAAAAAAACCGTCCTGCAACTGCTCGGCCCCCAAGCACCCGACGCCGAAGCACTCTCTTCACGCAAACTCCTGCTCACACAAGGCCCCTTAGAGTTTCTGCCCCTTAAAGACGCGGACATTCCCATTTATGTGGAGCGCGGCGGCGCCGACGTCGGCATTGTCGGCTCCGATGTGCTCAACGAAAGCAAGGCCGACGTCCTCGAGCCTTTGGACTTGGGCTTTGGCATTTGCAAAATGGTGTTTTGCGGCAAACCCCACACCTCCCTCGCTGCCCTCCACGCCTCAGGACAACTGCGCGTGGCTACCAAATTCCCCCGCACTACCTTGCGCGCACTCCAACAACGCGGCCTCATGGGCGACCTCATTCCCCTCTATGGCACCATTGAGGTGGCTTTGCTGACAGGCATGGCTACCGCCATTGTGGACTTGGTGGAAACAGGACGCACCCTTCAGGAGAATGGCCTCGTGGTGCTGGAAGAAGTGGCCCCCATTTCCGCCCGCGTCATTGCTAACCGCGCCTCCTTCTGGCTGCGCCGCCATGAGGTTGACGCCTTCCTTCAACTGCTTTCTACGCGCGCCAACGAGGCCGGCTATGCACATTTTCCACTACTCTAACCCACAGCACAAACAACAACTCCTCGCCCTGCGCGAAGCCCTGCCCCAAGCCCTCCCCTCCGAGGCCGCCGTTAAAGCCATTGTGGAAGAGGTGAAAAAAGACGGTGAGGCCGCCGTGCTTCGCTTTAACGAAAAATTCGACAAGGCCAAGTTGGACACCCTCCCCCTCTCCAAAAAAGCATGGGAGGCCCTTGCCGCAAAAACCCCTCCCGCATTGGCACAAACCCTCCAAAAAGCCGCGGACAATATTCGCCAATTCCACACGCCTCAAAAAATACACAACTACCGCGTCGGCAACTGCGAGCAGCGCGTGCTGCCTTTGGACTGCGTCGGCCTCTATGTCCCCGGGGGGCGGGTGCCCTACCCCTCCACCGTGTTAATGGTGGCCATTCCCGCCAGCATTGCCGGCGTGCAGCGCCTGTGCATTGCTACACCCCCGCGGCCTGACGGCACCATTGCCCCCGCCATTGCACTGGCCGCCAAACTCGCCGGCGCTACCGACATTTTTCGCATGGGCGGCGCACAGGCTGTTGCTGCCTTCGCCTTCGGCGCCGGCCCCGTCCCCCGCGTCGCCAAAATTGCCGGCCCCGGCAACGCCTGGGTGGCCGCCGCCAAACGCCTCGTCTCCCCCTTCGTCGGCGTGGACATGGACGCCGGCCCCAGCGAAGTCCTCATTGTTGCCGATGCCTCCGCCAACGTGGAGCTCCTCGCACTCGACATGCTGGCCCAGGCAGAGCACGACCCCCTCGCCACCGCCATATGCGTCACCCCACACGCCGCACTGGCCGAAACCTTGCCCAAAGCCGTTGAAGCCCACCTGGCCAAATACCCTAACCCCGTCGCCCAACAGTGCCTTAAGCAGCGCGGCTTTGTGGTTGTTACCCAAAACCTCGACGAGGCTTTTGCCTTTGCCAACGCCTTCGCCCCTGAGCACCTGGAGCTGGCACTGCATGAGGCCCCCAACCACCTGCACCGCATTCAGTCCGCCGGCGCCGTTTTTGTCGGCCACCTCTCCCCAGCCGCCGCGGGGGACTATGTGGCGGGGCCCAACCATACGCTGCCCACCTCGGGCTGCGCACGCTTTCAGTCCGCCTTAAGCGTGCAGGACTTTCAAAAACGCCTCAACTTCATCCACTGGGACGAAACAGCCCTGCGCACCTTAGGCCCCGAAGCCTCGCGCTTCGCCCGCGCCGAAGGCCTCATTGCCCACGCCCAGGCCGTTGAGGCACGCATGGAGGGGTTGGAGACGGAAGGCCCCTCCCCCACCGCCGCCGAAGAGGGTGCCGCGGTGGCCTGCTTTATTCGAGATGAAATACGCCAAATTTCCCTCTATCGCCTTGAGGGGGCCACCACCGCCCCCGTTAAGCTGAACCAAAACGAAAGCCCCGACGACATTCCCCAGGGCCTCAAAAACAGCCTCTGCCAAACCTTCGCCTCCCTGGCGTGGAACCGCTACCCCCCCTATGACGCCAAGGCCCTGCGCGAGGCCGTGGCACACTATGCCGGATGGAAGGCCGACGGCGTTATGCTGGCCAACGGCTCCAATGAGTTGCTCGCCCTCCTCATTCAGTCCGTTGTACGCCCCGGTGACAAAGTGGTGTTGCCCACCCCCTGCTTCGCCCTCTATGCACCCCACCTTGAGGCCGCCGGCGCCGCCATATGCCGCATTCCCGCCCTCCCCAATGCCTTCTTTGACGAGGCCGCCCTCCTCAAAGCCGCCCAGGGCGCACGCATGGTGCTTTTTACTTCTCCCAATAACCCCACCGGGGCTGTCGTCTCAAAAGCCACCCTGCTTGGCCTCCTTAGCTCCGGCGCCCTCATTGTCGCCGACGAGGCCTATGTCGAGTTTGCTGACAATAACTTCGCCCCGTGCCTTGGAGAAAATGTGCCCCTCGTGCTGCTTCGCACCTTCTCCAAAACCTGGGCCGCTGCGGGGCTGCGCTTTGGCTACCTCCTCGGGCCCGAAGCCTTTTGCAGGGAAATGCAGAAGCTGGCCCTCCCCTATAATGTCTCCTCCCTTACCCTCGCTGCCGCCGCCGTACTCTTGGAGCAACCCAAACTTGTGGAGGAGCGTGTGGCCCTGGTGAAGAGAGAGAGGGCACGGGTTTCCAAAGCACTCGCTGAGTTGGGCATATGCTTTGTCCCCTCGCAGGCCAACTTCCTTCTCATTCAACTCAAAAACGCCAAAGAGGCCATGCAGCATTTCCTCTCGCACGGCGTGCTGCTTCGCAACATGAGCAGCTCCTGGCCCAACGCCCTGCGCGTGGCCATCGGCAATGAGGCCGACAACGAGGCCTTCCTCACGGCCATGCGCGCCTATGCCAAGCAGCCGGGGAGGCTATAGTGCCGAACGTCGCAGACGGGAAGGCCGCCACCGCGCCCGCGCAGCATGGCTTGGGGCGAAAAAGCGAGGAGGGCAAACTCTTTGGAAGCTTTCCTGGGCAGGTGGATCGCCTCATTCTGGACATAGACGGCGTGCTGGTGGACCCTTCCTCCTCCTATTATGCCGTGGGGAGAAAGCTTCTGTCGCGCGAGGGCGCCACCTTAAGCGACGAGGACATTGCCGCTTTCAAATGGGCCGGCGGCTTCAACGACGACTGGGATTTGGCGCGGGCGGCCCTGGGGGTATTCCGCTACCGCCAGCGCAGTGGCGACATGCGCCCCTTAAGCGCCCTCCTCACCCCCGACGCGGGACTTCCCTGTGTGCTTCAACTCGTCGGCGGGGACGACCCGGGTGACTTAAGCGCCGAGTGCGAGCGCCTCTATGCACACATTGCCCATGAGGAAATAACCCTCGTGGAGGCTTCCCTGCTTGGGCAGGTGGCCGCACGCCTTCCCCTATATGCCTGTACGGGGCGCACGAGGGAGCAAACGCTTGCGGCCTTTGCCGCCTTTGGCCTTTCCCCCCAAGCCTTCGTCAGCTGCGAAACTGTCAAAAAGCCCAACCCCAACGCCCTCCTCCCTCTGCTTGAAGGGAGCCGCTTCGCCCTCTTCGTCGGCGACAGTTGGGACGACTGCCTCACCTCTATGCATGCACAGGCCCTCACTTCCACCCAATTGCACTTCTTCTGGTGCCTTCCTGCCGGTGCCTCCGCCGCAGAGGTACAGCAAAGGCTTGGGCGCGGAGGGCAGGGCGCATGCATTGGCCTTGAGGCTTTGTTATGGAAGCTTCTTCAACCCTAACCCTCTCGCTTTCCCCCCCAAAAACCTATGAAACGAATTGGCACTGCACAACGCACAACTCAAGAAACTTCTCTCACAGCCACCTGGGCGCTTGACGGGGGAGACATTGCCCTGCAACTGGGGTTTCCGTTTTTTGAGCACCTTCTGCACTCCATGGCCAAGCATGGCCGCATGGGGCTTCAGCTTTCAGGCAAGGGGGACTTGGAGGTGGACAGCCACCACACCGTGGAGGACGTAGGCATTATATTAGGCCAGGCCCTTAACGAGGCGCTGGGGGAGCGCCGTGGCATAGAGCGCATGGGGCACAGTTATGTGCCCATGGATGAGGCCCTGGTGCGCGTCTCCGTGGACTTGGGTGGTCGCACTTATGTGGTATGGAATGGCGAGGTTGAAGGCGTCTATAGCCCCACCATTGAGTTGTCCGTGCTGAAGGGGTTTTTGTGGGCCCTGGCGGGGGCGGCCAAGGCCAACATTCACGTGGACATTGTGCGGGGGCAGGACTACCACCATGTGGTGGAGGCTGTTTTTAAGGCATTGGGGCGCGCCCTGAGGGAGGCCATTCAACCCGATGGTACCCAAAACCTCCCCTCTACCAAAGGTGTGTTGGGGTGAAGGGAAAGGGGCCCGGGGGCACAGCACCTGCATTTGAAAACAGAAGAAAACAGAGGTGGCTCCCTCATAGGGGCATTTTAGGCCTCATCTCTTTCGTATACCCCCCAGGGTGAGCAGAGCGGATGTGGCCATGCCTGCATAGCTCCACAGTGGCTCCTCACTCAGTGCAGCCACCAGGCCGAGCAGGCCACCTGCCACCACAGCAGCGTGGGCAAAACGCGGGAGAATGCGCCGCTTCCCATGCAGGAGCAAGCCTATGCTGACGGGCATGGCCACGCCGCAGGCAAACATGTCATAGGCCATCATCAAAAAACCCAGAATGCTTTTTCCATACAGGCTGAGTGCCGCCCCCGCCAAACCGAGCAACACAACACAAGCCCACTCCCTGCGCAGAGAAAATGGCGCGGCCTTGGGGCCCAAAGCCACTTCGCCCAGGAAGCCGGCCCCCAGGGGTGCAAGGGCTTTTCCACCATCCGCCTTGCGCCTCAACTGCCCCAGCAAGTCAAAGCTGAGCACCGTGGCCGCCGTAACAAGGCAAGAGTCAGCCGAGGAAACAATGGCGCTGATCAGGGCGAAGGAGACCACCAGGTGCATCCAATAGGGCATGACGGTGCCCAACACCGAAGTCAACACCTCATCCTGCGGGGTTTGCTCCGGAATAAGCCCCTTGCAGGAGAGGCCCACAGCAACAATTAAAGCGGAGCACAAAGCAATGCCCGCCGCACCAACGAGGCCGCCAAGCCGAGCACTACGCTCGTTTTTGGCCGAAAGTATACGCCCAAACAACATGGGGCACACCACATAGTTGGCCCCCACAACCACAAAATAATAGAGCAGCTTCTCCGGGGGGAAGCCCGCATTCACCACCTGCGGCTGAACAGCTCCAACCCAGCCGGGGTTGTGCCTGCTCAGCCAGAGCAGCACAAGCACCAGAGAAGAAATAATGAGCAGGGCCTGAATGCGATCTGTGCGCATAATGGCTGACTGACCGCCAAAAGTGTGGCCGCAAACCAGCACCAGGCCAATCAGCAGACAGGGCAGCGAGGAAAGGCCCGTCAACGAGGCAAATACACGGCTTAAGGCTGAAAACTGCGCTGCCAAAATGGCCAACCAGGCCACCACCACAACCACGGAAATGAGTGGCCGCACCGAGGGCCCCAAAAAGGCCTCCACCATATGCGGCAGCGTATAAGCCCCACTGCTGCGTATTTTGCGGGCCAGCGCCAGGGAAAGCAGCACCAACCCGGCCGCCCCGGAGCCCAACCACCAAAAGGCCGGCGTGCCCACGGCAAAGGCCATACCAATAACGCTTATGGTGGCGGACGCACCTATGCAGGAAACGAAAATGGAAAAGCCCACGCTTAGGGCTCCGCTCTCCCTGTTGTTGAGGTAGAAGCTTTCAGGCGTGCGGCGGACAGCAACAAGGCCCACCCCGAGGATGAGCAAAGCATAGAGGAGCAAAAGCGCAAATGCCATGGCCTGGGCTACCTCCATGCCTCTTGAGTTAAGGCACGGTGGATGGCGGTGCAGAGGGTGGCTATCTCATCATCCGTTATTATATAGGGCGGCATGAGATAAACCAACCTGCCAAAAGGGCGTATCCACACGCCCTGCTCCACAAAAAAGGCTTGCAGCCGCTCTACATTCACCTCTGACTCCATTTCTACCACGCCAATGGCTCCGAGTATGCGCACGTCCACCACCCCGGGCAAACAAGCGCAAGGAGATAAACCTTGGCGCAAAACCCTCTCCAGACGGGCCACCTCTGCCCGCCAGCCTCCACCAGAAATCAACTCCAGGCTGGCCTCTGATACGGCGCAGGCCAGCGCATTGGCCATGAAGGTTGAGCCATGCATGAGCATTCCGCCCCCTTGAGAAATGCCTTCGGCAACCTCGTGTGTGGCAAGGGTTGCAGCCAAAGTCATCACACCACCGCTCAACCCTTTGCCCAGGCAGAGAATGTCCGGCTGCACGTCCGCATGCTCACAGGCAAACAGCTTGCCTGTGCGGCCAAAGCCTGTGGCAATTTCATCCAAAATAAGCAGGCAGCCATGCTGTTTGCACAAGGCATGCACGCCGCGCAAAAACGCCGGGTGATAAAACCACATGCCACCTGCGCCCTGTACAATGGGCTCCAAAATAACCGCAGCCACCAGATCGGCATGCGCGGCCAGTATTTTCGCAAAAGCCTGCTCTGCAGCGGGGTTATAGGGTGCATCAAAACGGCACTCGGGGCGGGGGGCAAAAATCTGCTTAGGGAGGATGCCGGAAAAAAGCGCGTGCATGCCGTCTTGCGGATCGCAAACACTCATGGCCCCCAGGGTATCCCCATGGTAGCCGCCCCGCACCGTCATCACCTGGGTGCGCCGCGTCTCCCCTTTTGCCTGCCCATATTGCAGGGCCATTTTGAGAGCTACTTCCACGGCCACAGAGCCAGAGTCAGCAAAAAAAACATGTTTCAACGCCGGCGGGGCCATCCCCAAAAGCCTTTGCCCCAGGCGTACGGCAGGCGCATGGGTTAAACCGCCAAACATAAGGTGCGGCATGCTTTGCGCCTGGGTTTGCAGTGCCCGCATAAGCCATGGGTGGTTATAGCCGTGGATGGCGCACCACCAGGAAGCCATGCCGTCAACCAACTCTCGACCGCCCTTCAGCCGAATGCGCGCTCCACTGCTGCCCACAGCTTCCCAAGCGCGGAGAGGGCGCAGAGGCGAAGTATAGGGGTGCCAGAGGTGCTCTCTGTCAAAACGCAGGAGCGCCACACCTTCCTGGTCCACGGTTTCTTGGGCCGCGGTTTCTTGGGCCGCGGTTTCTTGGGCCGCGGTTTCTTTGCTAACGGTTTCCTGGCTTCGCTTTTCCTGAGTTGTGGTTTTAGGTGCAAAGCCTTGCCAGGTGCCTACAGCGTGGAGCACTGGGCTCAGCGCTCGCGCGGCCCCATTCCAGGCCGCTTCCCGGGCCGAAAATTCGGGTGCATTTAAGCCTGGCACATGGGGCAGCTTCGCCAGACAGGGCTTGTGGCCAAGGCTTTCCACAGCCTTCGGGTTTTCTCCGCGGATGGTCCGCTCTAACTCGCTTTGCGCTTCCCGCACCTCATTCATAACAAAGCCCAGGCAGGGCAAATGGCGGGAGCGCAGCGCTTCCAAACTCAACAAGGCATGGTTAATGGCGCCAAGCCTGTTGGCAACCACCAGCAAAACGGGCCAGCCCAGCAGGGCAAACAGCTCACCCAAAGTTTCCCTGTGGCTCAAGGGCGTAAGCAGGCCCCCCGCGCCTTCCAGCAAAACCAGGTTGCGGCAAGGGCCGGGGGCGTTTGTGCAGAATGTTGTGGCCAAAGCCCACTCTCGCACCACCTTCCCTATTTCCTCAGCCAGGGGGTGTGCCCTCAGAGGTTTTTCATCCAAGGCTTCTAATTGGGCCGCAAGCTGAGGCGAGCAGGCCGTCGCAAACTGCAGCAGAGCATGTGTATCCGCCCCGGGCGCGGCTTCACGGCATAGGGCAATGTCTGGCGCCTGGAGTTTGCCCTGGGCATCCACAATGCTGCCGGTTTGTATAGGCTTTATAATGAGTGTGCGCAAACCCGCAGCCACGGCAGCGCGCGCCAATGCAGCAGTCACCACCGTTTTTCCGGCATCCGTGTCCGTCCCCGCAATAGAAAGGCACAGCGCATTGTCTGGCAACATGAGCATCCCTATATGCGTGGATGAGCGGTTTCACCAGAGCAAAATACAGCGCCAAAACACCGCCTCAGCTTGCTGAATTTGAGTGAGGCAGACAGGAAAAAAAGGGAGCCTGTCTATGTCACTTGCCACACCCGCTTATGGCCAAACCATAAGCCTTAAATATCAGCAAACTCTAATGGTTATATTCATTTTTTGTCTGGCATTATGTCCCTAAAAATGGACTTTCCTGCAAACCACCTTGGGCTTTTTTTTTTGAGGTTTTGGCGTGGGTTTCTGTTGTGCACCTTAAATGAATTTCAAAAAAAATTCGCAAAGGCCCTGGCGCAACAGTTGTTCTCTTTGGATCAAAACGCTCACCAACTTTGGCTGACAACATCTGTCTCTTCAGGCTCTTCTTTGAGTCCAAAACCCTTTGAGGTTTCCGTGTCGAGTTTGCTTAATATGTCATATCGTTTGAGCAGCCTTCTGAAGTTGGAGCGATCGACCCCGGCAGCTCTGGCCGCTGAAGAAATGTTATGGCTGTTGCGCTCAAGCAAGGCAGACAAATAGCGCCGCTCAAATGTACGCCTGGAAAGGCGCTTGGCTTGTGCATAAGGCAGGTGCGCCAAGCTGGAAATTTCAAAGTCTCCGGCCATCTTCTGCGGCTGCAAAATTTCACTGGGCAAGTCTTCTATATCGACCACTTCCTTGGAGCAAAGCACAACGGCTCTCTCAATAACATTCTCCAATTCACGCACATTCCCTGCCCAGTGGTTGCAAGTCAACGCCTCCATGGCTTTGGGGGAAATTCCTGTCATCCTCTTTTTGAGTTTCTCGGAATATACCTTCAAAAAATGGTGGGCCAACAGGGGAACATCTTCTGGCCTGTCACGCAAAGGAGGCAAAGTAATGGCAATAACATTCAACCGGTAGAATAAATCCTCTCGAAATTTTCCCTGCTCTTTGGCGCGCTGCAAGTCCACATTGGAAGCAGCAATAACCCGCACATCCACACGCGTGGACTCATTGGCCCCTACGCGTTTCACTTCTCCTTCTTGCAACACGCGCAACAAACGCACCTGCGTCGTCACAGGAATGTCACCAATCTCATCCAAAAAAATGGTCCCCCCGTCGGCAGCCTCAAACAAGCCTTTCTTGTTGCCAATGGCCCCCGTAAAAGCACCTCGAATATGCCCAAACAACTCACTCTCCAGCAGCGTATCTGTCAATGCTGAGCAGTTAACAGCAACAAAGGGCTTGTCCTTGCGAGGGCTCCTATAGTGGATGGCCTGAGCCACCAACTCTTTGCCGGTTCCACTTTCGCCCTGAATGAGGACTGTGGCTGTGGAGTGGCTCACCGTTTCTACCAACTTGAAAACCTGGCGCATTTGTTTGGACTGGCCAATCAAATTCTCAAATTGGTTGCGCGCATTGAGTGCCTTCTCTAGCTCGCAAGTCCTGTTATAAAGTGCTTTCTTTTCCGCAGCGCGGCGAACGGACATCGACAACAGGTCGATGTTTTCAAATGGCTTGGTCAAATAGTCATAAGCGCCCATCTTCACAGCCTCAACCGCCGTCTCTACGGTGGCATAGGCCGTCATCATCAACACCTCCACATCAGGGCGAGTCTTTTTTATGGCTTTGAGCAAATCCATCCCTGAGAGGTTGGGCATTTTTATATCAAACACAGCCACATCAATGCCCAGATCCTTTATGGCAGCAAGCGCTTCAACAGCATCATCAATGGCCGTCACTTGGTAGCCATCTTGCTGCAAAACCTCCTTAACGGCTCGAAGGACAATCTTATCATCATCCACCACAAGCACTTTTGTGCTGCCCCAACTCATCATCTCTCATCGCCTCTTTGGAGTTGCGCAGGAAAAAAAACCCAAAATGTTGTCCCTATCCCTACTTCGCTTTTCACTTCAAACTTTCCGCCATGGTCGTTGACAATTCTGTATGCAATAGACAATCCCAAACCTGTTCCTTTGCCCACGGGCTTCGTCGTAAAATGAGGCTCAAAAATGTGCGGCAAATGTTTTTCTGAAATCCCCTCTCCATTGTCACTGATGCTGAAAAAGCACTGATCCTCTTTCAGGCCAACCTTCACATCCAAAACCCCAACATTGTCCTTGAGGGAATGCAGCCCATTTTGCAAAAGACTTAACACCACTTGGCCAATCTGCCCAAAATCACCATATACTTTCGGGAGATTGGCTTCACAAGCAGATCTCACCTTCACTTTGGGAAGATCGATCACTTGTGCACGAAACAATACAACAGCATCTTCTACGCAACGCCCAAAATCCACAAGACGTTTGTCCTCCAGCTGAGGTTTGCGGCTCAATTGCAGCAAACTCTCCACAATCCTCTTGCAACGTAAGGCACTTTCTTCAATTAAACCAAACAATTCCAGATCGTTCTGGCTGCGCCCACGCTCTCGTTTCATCAACTGCACAAAGGCCAAAATCCCCGAAAGGGGGTTGTTAATTTCATGCGCAACCCCACCGGCAAGGTGCCCTACGGCCACCATCTTCTCCGCTTCGGCCAGCCGCTTATACATGGCGCGCTCCTCGGATATGTCTCTATAAGAGCAAATAGCCACCTTCCCCTCATCCATAGAATATAAATAAAGGTTAATAATTCTATCGTTATGCCGAATTTCTGCCTGCAATGTCTGTCCAAGGCCAAGGCTCTGCTTTTGCGGCAAGGGGCAGTTGAGGCAAGGCAGCTCCCTGCCAAAAAGGAAGGCAAAACAGCGTTGGCGCTCTGAAACCTCGCCCACGGCGCGCTGTGCCTGTCGCGCATAAGCGCGGTTAATTCGACGCAGGCGCAAGCTGTCGGTGTCCACAAGGGCCAAGGGCGTTTCAATGGAGTCAAAGGTGCTTTCCCATTCACGCTTGGCAACACTCAGCTGTTGCGTCCTCTCCAAAACTTTCTGCTCAAGCATGAGGTTGAATGCTCTCAAATCAGCGTTTTGTTGGTGTGTTAAACCAAAGAGGTGCTCATTTTCTTTCTCCAGCGCATATTGTTTGAAGGCACTTTGCACTGTCAAAAAAAACTGCGTCTCATTCCATGGTTTGAAGATGAAGCGAAAAACCAGTCCCTTGGAAACCGCACTTTTAACGGACTGCTCCCCCAGCGCTGCCAATACAATGCATTGCACCTTTGGATCCATCGCCCTTATTTTTAACAAAAACTCCATCCCCTCCATGTCGGGCATGGGATAAGCGGAAATGACAACCTGAGGCTCTACTTGCCTAAACAGCTCCAGGCCCTCCTCCCCATTCAATGCCGTATGCACAACCCAACCCCCCGGCTGCATCACCCGGCAAACCGCATGCAAAATGTTTTCTTGCTCCCCTACAACCAACAGCCGACTTGCAACAGAATGGGGCGTCAAATGCATCTCCATCAAACAAAACTTTTAAGGAAGCTTCATAACACCGAAACAAAGCAGAGCATAAGTGAAGTCCATTTTCATTCCCAAAAGCGCTCCCACTTAAAAACCTTGCGCTAAGCACCAACTCCAGCTAAAAAGCCAAAACGCGTTTTAGGCTTTGGGGGCCTAAGCAGGTGTTTCGGCCAGGTAGCTCAGCTGGTTAGAGCGGCGGTCTCATAATCCGCAGGTCGTCGGTTCAAGTCCGACCTTGGCCACTTTTGTTTTTCGCCCTCCGGGTGGGGGAATTGAGGCGCGCTGAAGCGAGCCTCACAAAGCGAGTTTTAAAAAAAAGCGAGTTTTAAAAAAAGCGAGTTTTAAAAAAAAGCGAGTTTCAAAAAAAGCGAGTTTCAAAAAAAGCGAGTTTCCAAACAAGCAAGTTTCAAAACAAGCGAGCCTCAAAAAAACAGGGGCTCCTCATTTGTTGTCGAACAGATCTTTCACCTTTTGGAAAAAGCTGCGGCTTTGAGGGTTCACTTCCTCACCGCACTCGGCGGCAAACTGGGCCAGCAACTCGCGTTGTTTGGGGCTAAGCCGCATGGGGGTTTCGAGCATAACACGCACGCGCTGATCTCCCCGGGACTGGCTGCCCAGGCGTACAATGCCTTTGCCGCGCAGGCGAAAAATGGTGCCGGTTTGAGTGCCCTCGGGAATTTTCATTTTAACGGGCCCATCCAAGGTAGGCACCTCAAGCTCTGCGCCCAAGGCTGCCTGCACAATGGAAATGGGCAACTCACACCACACATCGCTCTCATTGCGGATGAAGAGGGGGTGCTCTCTGACGTGGATGAAAACATAAAGGTCTCCCGGGGGGCCACCCTCTTCAGAGGAAGCGCCTTCCCCTTGGAGGCGCAGGCGTGTGCCATGGTCAACACCCGGGGGTATACTGAGGTCGAGTTTGGCCTCATAAGGCTCCTGCCCTTCGCCCTGGCAGGAGGTGCAAGCATCCTGGGCAAAGGTGCCTTTGCCATGGCAAATGGAGCACGTCCTGCTTAAGGCAAAAAAGCCCTGCCGGTATTGTATGTGGCCGCTGCCACCGCACTGCTGGCAGCTTTGGCGTTTTTTGCTTTTGCTGCCACTGCCTTCACAAGCGGCGCAGGCGCGTGTTTTGGGCACCTTTATTTCGGTTTGTTTCCCAAAGGCGGCCTCTTCAAAGCTGATGCTTAACTCCAGGCGCAAATCCGCACCGCGCGCGGGGCCGCGGCTGCGCGTGCCAAAAAAATCACCGAAAATTTCGGCGAAAATATCCGCCATGCTTCCAAAGTCCGCGGCATAGCCACCGCCGTTGCTGCCAAGCCCCGCGTGCCCCATCCTGTCATAGCGCGCGCGCTTTTCAGGGGTGGAGAGCACCTCATAGGCCTCAGCTGCCTCCTTAAAAATGTCTTCAGAGGCGGGGTTGTCCGGGTTTCTATCCGGGTGGTGCTCCAAGGCAATTTTTCGGAAGGCCGTTTTTAACTCAAGCTCCGTCGCAGTTTTGGGGACGCCCAACACTTCATAATAGTCTCGCTTTTGTGACGACATGCCTCGCCCCATACCCGTGTGCGCACAAAGCCGCCAACAAAAAAATGGATGACACCCATTTCCTCCACCCATTCCCCCTGCCCCATGCCCGCTCGGGCCCAAAGCCCGCAATACCTCTTTAGAGTTTGCTTCTGTTGTGGCAAAAAGCCCTATGCCTCCCGCCTCACCACCGGCCAGGGCCCGCCCCTTGGGCTTTCTCAAAGCCTTGTGGCCCTGGCTTTCCCCTCATAAAGGCCTGCTTTTTATGCAAATATTGGCCTCGCTGGTGGCGGCCTTGGCCGCGGGGGCCTGGGCTTGGGTGTTGGGGCCCTTGCTGAGCAGCATACTTTTGGGAAAAACAACACCCTTGGGCCCCTGGGAAATAACCCTCGCGGATATGAAGTGGAAAATACCGCTTTTGCTTATACTCATTGCGCTTCCACGCACAGTGGCCCAATTTTTGAGTGCAGGGTGGGTACAAACCCTGGTGCAACGTGTTGTTTATGGCTTGCGCGTCCACGGCTATGCGCGGCTTGTGCGCGCTCCCCCCGCATGGGCAGAGGCACGCCACTCCGGGGAGGTGGTTTCACACTTTTTGGCGGATTTGGGGCACATAGAGGCCACATTGACGGCGGTATTGCCTTCTTTCTCCAAGGATTTGACGCAGGTGGCCGTTTTGCTTGGCCTGTGTGCCTATTTGGATTGGCGTTTGTTTTTGTTGGCCTTTGCTGTTTTGCCCCTGGTGGTATTGCCTTTGGGGAGGTTTAAGCGCTCCATACGCAAGGTAGCCAAAAACACTTTGGGCAGTTTGGCTGCGCTGAACACTTTGCTTGCGGAGACGCTTTGCAATTTAAACATTATAAAAGCCTATGGCATGCAGCCGCAGCTCAGACAGCGTTTTGGCGTGGAAAACGCTCGCTTTATGTTGGCCATGCGGCACTCTTTGTTTTTGAGGGGTGCCATCAGCCCCTTTACGGAATATTTGGGTATTTTGGGGGCGGCCCTCTGCATTTGGGTAGGTGCCCCGGCCGTAGCGAGGGAGCCGGCTTTGGCCGTGCACCTCTTGTCCTTTTTGGCCAGTTTTTTATTGTTATACCAGCCGTTGCGCGCACTCAGCGTGGTTTTTGGCCAACTCTCCATGGGGAGCATAGCCTGGGAGCGTTTTGAGGTGCTTTTGTGTGCGCCGCAAGCTTCTGCCGAAGGGGAAGAAGCGCTGCCCCTGCAAAATGCGCTGGTGTTTGAGAATGTTTCCTTGCGTTTTGCCGACGGTCGCATGGGCCTTGCGGGTTTTTCCCTGAAGCTGCCGCGGGGCCAAAAAACCGCCCTTGTAGGCCCCACGGGCGCAGGCAAGAGCTCCGTGCTCTCGCTGCTATTGGGTTTTGCAGAGGCCACAGAGGGGCGGGTATTATGGGATGGGAGGCCGCTGGGCGCGTTGGCTTTGCCGAGTTTGCGCAGGCAGTTGGCTTGGGTACCGCAGGAGGCCTTGTTGTTGTCCGGCACTGTGCGGGAGAATTTGTGTTTGGGGCAAGAGGAGGCAGCGGATGAGGTTTTGTGGGAGGCCTTAAGGCTTGCAGGGGCTGAGGCGTTTATAAGAGAGAAAGGGGGCCTCAATGCAGAAATAGGCGAGAGGGGTGCACTGCTTTCCGGGGGGCAGCGTCAGCGTTTGTGTATTGCGCGTGCTTTGTTGCGCAGGCCTTCAGTGCTTTTGCTGGACGAGGTGACGAGTTGTTTGGATGTGGAGAGTGAGGCGGTGGTATTAAAGGGGCTTGAGGCGTTGATGAGGGAGTGCACGGTGTTGATGGTAGCGCACCGTTTGTCCACGGTGAAGGAGGCGGATTGGATTGTGGTTATGGATGAGGGCCAAATAATAGAAGAGGGTCGCCATGCGGAGCTGCTCCAAGCGGGGGGCCTCTATGCGGGGCTATGGAAAGCCCAAGCCTTGGTGGGGGGCGGAGCATGAGTGCCGGTGCACCCCACCACCCCTATGCGCAGTTGGTATTTGTGTTGCCTGCGGTTGTGGCCTCCATGTTGGGCACAAAGCCGGCGCTGGGTTGCCTTGGCTTGTTTGCGCTGTGGGCCTTGTGGCTCAGGCTGCCTCTTCGGCGTTGGGCGCTGCGTTTTTTTCCGGCACTCTCAGGCCTGGGGCTTTTGGCGCTTTTGGCACTCTCCTCTCCTGTGGAGGCCCTGCGGCTTGCCGTCATGGGCGCTGCCATAGCCGCCTTTGCCACGGCCCTTCCCTTTGTTATTCCGCTTTCTGCTCTGCTTGCCCCTTTAAGCCGTCTGCCCTTTGCGCGCCCTCTTGTTGTTTTTTTCAGTTTTGCAGCCAAACACATGCAAGGCATGGCCGCCCGGCTGCAGCAACGTTTTTGGGCGGTTAAACTGAGGGGTGGGTTTTCCCAAAGCCGTTGGCGGGGGCTTCGGTTGTTGTTTATGGGTTTTTTACCGGAGTTATTCCAAAAGGCGGACAAGTTGGCCTGGGCCATGCAGTTGAGGGGCTTTCAAGGGAGGCTGGCTAGCCCTGTGTTGCCCAAGCTGGGTTTGAGGGACAGTCCGGCATTGCTGTTGGGGCTTGGCGCGTTTTTGCTTGGCCTTTGGGGGAGAAAGTGAGAGGCATTCCGGTGGTAGCCAAGGGGCTTGCGCACCGTTGGCCGGGGGCGGTTTGCAACAGTTTTGGCCCTTTGGATTTTGAGGTACCGGCGGGGGGCCTGTGCATGCTTATAGGGCCCAATGGCTCTGGAAAAACCAGCCTTTTGCTGAGGCTTTCGGGTTTGGTATGGGGCCCTGGCCAGTTGTGGATGGAGGGTGTGGAGTGTGGGCCCAAAAATTTTAAAAAGTTTGGAGCTGCTCTGGGTTTTTTGTGGGCAAGCCCTGAGGATGGCCTGTTGCTTCCGGTGGTTTGGGAGGACATTGCCATGGGGCCTTGCAATGATGGCCTTTCTGGGCCACAGGCGAAGGAGGTGGCTTTGCATTGGCTTGAAAAATTAGGGCTGATGGCTTTGAGGGACAGCCTTATACAAAACCTCTCTCTGGGGCAGAGACAGGCGGTGGCATTGGCCGGCATATTGGCACGCTCTCCGCGCCTGTTGTTGTTGGATGAGCCTTTGTCTCATTTGGATGTGGCCATGCGCCTGCACATGTTGAAAGTGTTAGAGGAATATGCGGCCACTTCCATTATAGCCACACATGAGCCTGCCTTTTGGCAGCAACATTGGAAGGGGCATTGCGGGCTTTTGCGGCTTGGGAACGGGCCCAACACCCATGGTGGGGGGCCAGACAAAGCTTAAAACAAAGCTTCAGACAAAGCTTAAGGGTGGGCATGAGGGTGTTCATACCTGGGCTGAAGCTCTTCTCCGGTGGTAGCTGGCAGGCAGCGTCCCCAGACGACGCCTTTGGTAGCAATGAGGTTTTCTCCGAGGGAGAGCACCTCATGGGCGCTGCCGCGCAGAACCAGCACTTCCAGGCAGAAGCGCTCATCCAAGTGGACGTGGAGGCTGCAGACGACGTGGGCGTGGTGGCCGTGTTGAATGTGCGTGAGTTTTTGAGTCAAGTTGGAGGCATCATGCTCAAACACCATGAGAACGGCAGCCACCCTCTCTTGGTTTTCGTCGCCGCCTTCCCAAGCATCGCTGACCAGGGCTTTGCGCAGTAGATCTCTAATGGCCTCGGAGCGATTCTCATAACCTCGGCGCTCAATGAGCGTATCAAATTGGGAGAGCAACGCGTTTTCAAGTGAAATGCCTATGCGAGTCAGCATGCTGGAAGGTTATAAGCCTTGCCTCCTGGAAACAAGGTTTCCCTGGGAGAAGCGTGGAGGGGATAAAAGCCTATTGGAGGACCCCCGGTATTTCGAAGGGATCAAACCCGCTCATGGAATAGCCCTTTTCCTGCAAAATGGAGATCATCTCCTCCACCGCCTCAGGAATCCAACTGCGGTTGAAAGGCCCCTGGGGGTTTAAAGCCATTTGTGCTTCCATCGTCACATAGGAATCCTTGCTGTCATGCAGCAGGAGTATTCCCCCCCTTTGCTTTTCAATTTTGCTGACAGCCTGCGCAATGGCTCTGTCCCTGTCAGCAACACCCATAACAGCGTCATAGATGCGAACCGTACAAGGCGCCATTTTATAGCCCTGTTGCTCCCAGATATGCCTCTGCTTCCCCGTATAAAACCCCCCATGAGGACGATAAACCAAAGGCAGCGACGCTTCCTCAACACGCGGCATTTCAACAAATGAGTTTTGCGCAGAGCTGTGTGCAGGGCCTTGTGCAGGGCTTTGTACAGAGTTTTGTGCAGGGCCTTGTGCAGGGCCTTGTGCAAGCGGTGTTGTGGTCGGGGATATTGGGGGGCTCTTGTTTTGGGGTGCAAGGCCATTGAGGCCATTGAGGCCATTGAGAGCATGGTCAATGGCCCTTTCTCCTGCCCAGAGGTTGGCCCTAAAGGCTTTCGCATCCAGGAAGACGGCCCATGTTTCCACATAGCCGTGGTTGATAATGCGGTGGCCTCCGGCGAGGATGCGTCTAACCAGGTGGGGGTGGCGCTCAGCGTTGACGCCAAAGAGGGAGAAGCAGCCGCGGATGTTGTGTTTTTCCAGCACTTCCAAAAGCCTGAGGGTAGTATCCTCATGCGCATTGGGCCCATCATCAAAACTAAAAACGACCACCCCAGGGGGAAACGCGCGGGTGTTGGCCGTGCCGATGGTTTTGCAGCCTTCCAAAACAAGCAAACAGAAGAAGGCGAGGAAGAGGCGAGAAACAAAGGTGAGGAAAAAACAGCGTGCTTTGTTTTTTTGAGGGAAGGTTTCTGCTCTATCCATGACTTTGACGCCGCCCATTTCTCCACCCATTGTCTATTGTCTGACTTCGCCCATGCATTGCCCTAAACCGCCCATCATTCATTGTTTGGCTTTGCCTATTCATTGTTTGACTGCACCCATGCATTTCCCAAATCCGCCCATTCATGCCCTATCCCTGGTTTAACAAGGTTCGATATAATTCCTGGTTATAGTGTTTAACGCCCAAAGCATGAGGCTCTGTGGAATATTTTTCGGGGGACAGCTCTGCCTTCATCTGGAGTTGATAAATATATTTTTCCTGCGGGTTAAAAGCCGTCCATGGATCTTTCTTTCCAATGCCATATTTGTCCGTACCCCCAATGTGCACGGGCACAATGTTGCAACCTGAGGCCAGGGAAATTCTGGCAGCTCCTTTTTTAAAAAGGGGCTGAGCATTCCTTAGCGTCCTGGAGCCTTCGGGAAAAATAATAATGCAATTCCCCTCATTGAGGGAGGCGGTGCAATCGGCCAGCAATTGCTCAAAACTCAAGTTATTGAGGATATAAAGCTGCCGTATAATGCCATTAACGACGGTTTTGCTCAGGCTGCTGCGTACAATGCAGTCCGCATTGGGGATGAGGGAAATAAGCATAACAACATCCAAGAGGGAGGGATGGTTGGCGGCGACAATTTTGCCCTTCAAGTTTCTATAGGCGGTTTTGTCTCCGGCTTCCAACTTTACAATTCCCAAAAAAGTCATCACCCTAACGAAGAAACGAAGGCTCAGCGAGACCAGCAGGCGGGCATTTTTCTGAAAGCGTTTTTTGGGGTGAAAAACAAGCCGCATGGGCGGAAAAAAAACCACCACGAGCACCAGCGTACCCAGGCCGAAAATACCAAAAGAAAGCCACTTGGCCAAAACCCGCCAGGCATAGACAATGCGCTGAAAAGGGTTGCGTTTAAAGGGACTGCGCTTGGGGGAAATGCGCTCAAACATGCAAGGCTCCATTCTGCCCTCTTTGTTGTGCAGCTTCCAAGCTTGCCGCTTCCAAAGCTTTTAAAAAGCGCTGAGGGCTCTCGCAGTCCTCCCAGGAGAGTGTGGACAGGGAGAAGCTTGCCTCCTCTTGCCTATGCGCTGGCGCTGCCTGTGTTGCCGCGCTCTGCGCTTTGGCCGTGGGGGTGGCGCCCAAGAGCAGGGCGAAGGCCAGGCTGTGGGGGTTTTCCTCAAGGCGCTCATATTCTTTCAGGGGCACCTCGTCGGCATAAACCAAAACCAGTTGTTTTGAGGGGGAGGAAGCGGCATGGAAAGAGGCGGCCCCCAGCAGGGCTGAAGAGAAGCGGTTTCTCTCGGGGTATACTGCACTATAGCCTGCATGAAGGCCCAGGGCCATGGAAGAGAGTGCCGGGGGTGTGTTGAATACGGAAAGGGAGAAGGCGGCGGGGGATATTTCTCCTTCTTCAATGAGCATTCTATTCACCTCAAACTGCTGGTTCAGCTCTCCTCGGAATGAAATAAAATACAGTGAGGTATTTTTGCCTAAGGGCCCAAGGCCATGGGCCACGCGCACACTCATGCGAGAAAGCATGGACATCCGGCGGCGCAGGCGAGCGTCCACAAAGCTGATGTCCGGCAGAGGCTCTTTGGGGGTTGGGCGCCAGGCGCTATAGCGCAAAACCTGGCAGCCTTCAAAAAACTTTGTGGAGCTCATGTGCCCAGCCTAAAGCCCAGGAGGGAATAAGAGTTGGAGCCCAAGTTGTGCCACTCTTCCGTCAAGGAAAGGCCGCCTGCTTCTATGGCTTGTTTCAACTCCTCATAGCGGTACATTTTGCTGCGCCCGTTGGCCATGCACGTAAAATAGAGGCTTGTGGCCTGAAGGGAAAAAGCCGCCGCCTCAAAACACTGTTTGTCCCAAAGGGGCTCCAACACATAAACCCTGGTTTGGGCGGTGCACACGGCGGCAACTTTTTGGCAAATTTTTGTCACATCCTCCAGGGCAAAACAATCGAGGAATTGGCTCATCCAAATGGCCTCATGGCCTTGGGGCAGGGCTGAGCCAGGAGCCAACACATTGCAAGGGTATGTGGAAATGCGTTTTGCAAAGCCTGCGGCGGCCGCATTTTTTTCTGCCATGGCTGTTTGGCCAGGCAAATCCGCCACGGTTATTTGGATGGTATTGTCATACTTGCAGCACAGCACCGCCCATTTGGCCGTATTCCCGCCTATATCCAACAGAGAGGAGGGTTTGGGGTGGCGAAACACCAAAGGCAGGGCTTCAGGGAAGGCAATGCTGGAATAAAAATGATCAAACTCCAACCAGCTTTTTTGGGCCTCTTTGGGCAAAGAGGCCAATGCATCATAAATGGTCGGCCAACAGCCAAACACCTCAAGCCCTTGAGGTTTGCCCGTTTGAATGGCCTCTTTAAGCCTAAAGGCTCCCTGATAGCAAAGGTCGTTGACAAAATTGAAATTTACCTCAGTCATTTCATCTTCCAAAAGAAACCAACCGGTTTTTCCCAATACAAAGCGTTCTACAAAGCGTTCTTCAGGGCCTTCTTCAGGGCCTTCTTCAGGGCGTTCTTCAGGGCGTTCTACAGGGCATTCCACAGGGCCTTCCATGGGCTGTTGAATTGTAGACGCACCAGCCCTATGGGTGTTACAGACATGAGCTGGGGTGCTGGCCCATTTGACTACACCTAGGCCCAATGCCATTTCGAGGAGCACCCCGGCGCCATAGGTGGAAATGCCTGCCTGCTGTGCCACCTCTTCCCGGCTGAGCCCTAAGTTTCCAGCCTTTTCCACAGCGCGAAGTATATTTAAGTCCCGCAAAGCCCGCACGGCCTGAAAAGCCAGGGGTGCAAAAGCAATTTTTTGGGCTTCAAATTTTGCGGCGACGGCAGAAATGTCTTTCTCATAGGCGCTCTCATCCATGTTATGGGGGCTAGCACACAATTGAAGGCCTGTCCGCACCCAGTGGAAGCTATGGTTTTTGAGGCCTGGGTTTTGCGCCTGGGTTTTGAGGCTTGGGTTTTGCGGCCTGGGTTTTGAGGCTTGGTTTTTGAGGCCTGGGTTTTGCGGGGCACAGGTTGAGATGGGGGTTGATTGATCTATTGAATTGATCTATTGAATGGCCCCGCATGGAAGAGTTGAAGCTGGAGATAAAGGAACTCATTGTCAGTGCCTTGGAATTAGAGGATATTAAACCTGAAAACATTGTGGACGCTGATCCCCTTTTCGGCGAGGGGCTGGGGTTGGATTCCATTGATGCTTTGGAGCTGGGGATTGCCCTCAGGAAAAAATTCGGTATTAAATTTTCTACGGAAAGTGCAGACAACAGGAAACACTTTGCTTCAGTGGACGCCTTAGCAGCATATATTATGACACAGGCTGGAGCGGAGACTGGAAAATGACGAAGGATGGGGTTTTTATTAAACTCAAAGAAGTGCTTGTTTCGGAATTTGGGCTTGAAGAAAGCGATATTAGGCCAGAGGCAAACCTTGCTTCGGACTTGGATTTGGATTCCATTGATGCGGTGGATTTAATTGTTAAAATGAAGCCTTATGTTTCAGGCAAAATAGAGCCTGAGCAGTTTAAGCATGTGAAAACCATTCAAAATGTGGTGGACGTGCTTTGTCCTCCCGTCCCGTGAAATTTTTTCTTTACATAGCGGCGGCGCTATATCCCCTTCTGGTTTTCTGCGGCCTTGTCGTCTTTGAAATTCCCTTGAAGGTTTTTTCCCTGGTTTTGCTTGCCTTCGGCCTTGTCTTTTTTCTGGAGGCCACCGCCGGCAAAAAAAAAACACTGCCAAAGCCCAGGAGAAGGTTTTTCCTTTTCCTCTCTTCCAGGCCCTGTTGCTTTTGGGCATAGGCGCCTTTTGCTTTTTTAGCCATTCGCCCCTCGCCCTCAAGCTTTATCCTCTTTGCATTAATGCCCTCCTCCTGGCTGTTTTTGCCTATAGCTTGGTGCCGCCCAAAGGAAAACCACGCCCAAAGCTCCCCCCTTCCATGGCCTTTCGTTTTGCTCTGCTTGCAGACAAAATGAAACCCACGCCCACCCTACAAGGCTCCCTCGGAGAAAAACGTGTCGCCATCTATTGCCGCAAGGTGACCATTGCATGGTGCCTCTTTTTTGTCTGCAATGGCGGCTTTTCGCTCTTCAGCGTTTTCTGGCTTTCGGACGCGGCCTGGGCACTCTATAATGGCGGAATTTCCTATATACTCATAGGGACATTTTTTGCTATTGAGCTCGCCCTAAGAAAAATGACGGACAAAACCCTTCCCAAGGCCATTCCACTTTCTGCCTTCACCCCCAACTCCAGAAAAGCCGATGCCGTGCTCTGCTTCTCCGGTACCTTCAGCGAGAAACAATACAAAACCTGGAAGGACTTTTTGGCCCAAACCGCAGCACTCCGCAAAACCATTGAAGCCACACCCCAAACACGGTGGATCCTCCATTGCAATGACTATTGGTATTTCCTCCTGGCTTATACGGCTTTGTTGCAATGCAAAAAAGAAGTGCTCCTCCTCCCCAACATTTCCAAAGCCTATATTGCGGAAATAGCCGCCGACAATGCCTCGACCACCTCGGCCACCCCGGACAAGCCCTCAGCCTCCCTGGCGCTGCTCTGCGACACAGAAGAAGCCCTGGCTTTGCTGGAATGCAGCTTCCATGTACCGCGCATTGTGGAAGCCCACACCGTTGAGACCAGCACTGCTCAGCCCAGCACTGCCGACGCCAAGCTGGCTTTCCCCACCATTCACCCCGAGGAGGCATGCATTGTTATTTATACCTCTGGCACCACCGGAAAGCCTAAACCTGTCAAACAAAGGCTTAAGGAGCTGGAAAATGACAATGCCTTTGTCCTCTCTCAATGGGGAGAAGAATGTTTGAAGCGCAAAGTGTGCTCTACCACAAGCCCCCAGCACATTTATGGCCTCCTCTTTTCCGTTATGTTGCCCTTTGTGGCGGGTATACCCTTCCGCAGGGAGCGTATTGAATTTCCAGAAACTTTCACCACGTTGAACGACGACTCTTATCTCATTGTGACGGTGCCGGCCCTGCTCAAACGCGCGGTGGAGGCCTTGGCGCCTCCGACACAGGAGGCAGCACCCTCTCAAACGCCCGTTGGCGGCGGCGAAAAAAGCGACAAGCGGGGGGTTGGCCTTCGCTCCCCGTGGGTTTTTAGCTCCGGCGGGGCACTGCCTGTGGAAACGGCAGCGGCAACAGAGCAGGTTTTGGGCTTTTGGCCCGTGGAAATATATGGCAGCACAGAAACGGCCGGCATCGCCTGGCGCCAGTCCAAGCAAGGCCCCGAGTGGAGGCCTTTTGAGAAAGTCCACCTTGAGAAAAACGCAGAGGGCTGTCTGCTTGTCAAATCCCCTTATATTCAGAATGCAAAGGGCTTTGCCACCGGAGACAAGGTGCAATTGCTTCCTCATGGGCGCTTTCTCCTGGAAGGCCGGGCGGATATGGTTGTCAAAATTGAAGAAAAACGTATTTCCCTGACAGAAATAGAAAACCGGCTCCTGCACTCCCCACTGGTGGCAGAGGCGGCCGTGGTGGCGCTGGAGGGCAAACGTCAGTTTTTGGCCGCCGCCGTGGTTTTGAATGAAAAAGGAAAAGCCCACTTTAAAGGAGCTGAAAAATTTCGGGTTAACCAATATTTCAGGGAATATTTGCAGCCCTTTGTTGAAAACACCCTCATCCCCAAACGCTGGCGCTATGTGGAAGCGCTGCCCAAAAACCCCCAGGGGAAACAACAGAAACAAGCCCTGCAACAGCTGTTTCAGCCTTCTGAAAATGACTTGCCTCCCGCCAAGGACGAAAAGCTCAAAACCCTTCTTCTGCCCCAGGGCATTTTTGCAACGGTGCTAAGGCAAACAGAAAATGAGGCACTGGTGGCCTTGGCTGTCCCTGACAGCTCCCTCTATTTTGATGGGCATTTTTCCGGTTTCCAAATCCTCCCCGCCGTCGCCCAGTTTGAGCTTATAGAGGCTTGTGCAAAACAGCTTTTTGGCCCCCACATGCCCCTTGCACAACCTGGCGTACAACCTAGCGTGCACAGTGCCAGACGCCTTAAATTCAGCACCATGGTTTCTCCCAACATGAGGCTCCACCTCGAGTTGCAACTTGAAAAACCTGCCCAAAATGCCAAACAAAACTTGAGCTTTGTGCGCTTTGCCCTGAAGTCCCCTGACCAGAATACCTTCTATTCCACGGGGGCCATTGGCTATGAGGCTTGTGAAAGGAAAGGCTTGTGAGGCAGGGCTTCCTTATTCCCCTCTATAACCACGGACAACCCCTCCACGCGCTCGTGGCCAGCTTGCAGCCCCATGGGCTCCCCATCCTCATTGTGGATGATGGGAGCGACGAGCCCACCCAAAAAGCCCTGGCAGAGGTGTTGTCTGCCTTTCCCCAAAGCTCCGCGCTGAGGCTGCACAAAAACCGTGGCAAGGGGGCGGCATTCCGGGCAGGGCTGAAAAGGGCCCGGGAAATGGGCCTCTCTCATGTGCTGCAGGTGGATGCTGACGGCCAGCATGACACTGCACGGGCGGGGTTTTTTCTGGAGGCTTCGGCACAACAGCCCAGGGCCGCCATCTGCGGGTTTCCAGAGTTTGACCAGAGTGCGCCCCTGCTCCGAAAAAAAGGGAGGAATATTTCCAATGCATGGGCGAAGGTGGTGAGTTTGTCGGGTGCCATTGTCGACTCTCTGTGCGGCTTCAGAGTATACCCCGTGGAAGAAACCCTCCGCATTATGCAGCACAGCTATATTGACAACCGCATGGCTTTTGATCCGGAAATATTGGTGCGCCTCTCCTGGGCCGGCATTCCCCTCATCTTCCACCCGGTGAAAGTCCGCTATCCCCAGGACGGCATTTCCCACTTCCGCCTGGTGAAAGACAATGCCCGCATCTCCCTCATGTTCAGCCGCCTCTTCTGCGGCATGCTCCTTCGCCTCCCTCTGCTCCTCTTTAGAAAAATAAAACCCCCAACACTGGAATGAAAAATACTGAGGCGAAAAACCCCCAAACCACAAAACATTGGTCGGAACACAAAGAGAAAGCCGGCCTCTGGCACATGGTTTTGTTTTTTCTTCTCTTCAAAACCCTCCCCTCTTTCCTGCTGCGCCTCATGGCCTACCCCATAGGGTTTTGCTATTTCCTCTTCTCCAAAAATGCAAAGGCTGAATCCAAACGCTTCCTCCAACGCTATGCGGCTTATGCCTCCTCCCTCCAACATAAAAGCCTCAACCCTCCTGCTGAGTGGGGCACTGCCTCCACTGAGCATGGCTTGGGCCCCATGCTGGGTGGCGGCACCTCTGGCAGCAAAGGCCGCAAAAAAAACACCCACCCCAGGGAGGTGGGCAAGCTGTCAGCCCTCAAACACATGGTGGCTTTTGCTTTGACGGTTATTGAAAAAACCCAGGCCTGGGGGGGGAAAATTCCTTTGAGGCGCATCCACTTCCAAGGTGAGGAGGTGGCCACACTGGTGGCGGCGCTGGAAAAAGGGAGGGGAGCTGTTTTGCTTTGCTCTCACCTGGGCAATGCGGAGTTGCTGAGGGCTTTGGCCGACCACCAATATACCGGCGTCTCCAGGGAAATAGCCGTAAGCTCCGTCTTGGATAATGTAAGCCCCTTCTTCAGCCGCCTGTTAAGCACCTTAAACCCGCGCTCCTCCCTCAAACTCATCCACGCCCAATCCATCGGCCCCAACTCCATTATTCTCCTCAAAGAAGAAATAGAGCGCGGAGGCCTGGCCGTCATCGCCGCCGACAGGACTTCAGCTCAAAACAGAAACAACTGCTTCTCCCTGCCCTTCCTCGGCGCACAGGCCCCCTTCCCCAAAGGCCCCTTCTTGTTGGCCGCCCTCCTCGAAGCCCCCGTTTATGCCGTCTTCGCCTTAAGGCAAAAAAACCTCTCCCCCAGGCCGGAATATAATATGCACGTGCACAGGCTGGGCAGCATAGAGGGGATACACCCCGCTTCTCGCAAAGAGCGAAACAAAACCATGGAAAACTGGGCCCGGCACTATGCCGCCCTCCTGGAAGCCCACCTCTTGGAAAACCCCTACCAATGGTATAATTTTTATGACTTTTGGGGGTGAAAAAGGAATTGCATATGCCTGTGGCTGAAACGGCGGAGCCTCAACTGAGCGCTGAAATAGAATTCAGCGTGGAGTTTTATGAGGTGGATATGATGGAAATTGTGTGGCACGGAAACTATGCCAAATATTTGGAGCAAGTCCGCTGCGCACTCTTGGATGACATTGGCTATGGCTATTTGGCCATGCGGGACTCAGGCTTCGTCTTCCCAGTAACAAACCTCTCCCTTAAATTTATCCGCCCCTTGCGTTTTGGCGACAAAGCGCGCGCCAAAGCCGTTTTGGAAGAATATGAAAACAGACTGCGGATCAGCTATGAGCTTTTTAATGCCCAAGGAGAGCTCGCCGCCAAAGGGGTTACGACGCAAATGGCCTTTGAGCTTTCAAAAAATGAGTCCCGCTTTGTCTGCCCCCCCCTCCTCATTCAAAAAGTGGAAGCGCGAAAAGCAAAACTCTTCAAAACACCCCGGGAAGAAACAGGACACAATACGACAGGGCACAATACGACAGGGCAAAATATAACAGGGCAAAATATAACAGGAGAAAGGGCGGAACATGACAAAACCCCTCCATAAAAACCCTTGGCACCCGCCATATATAAAAACCTCCATAAAAACCTCCATAAAAACCCTCTGCACCCTCCTCCTTATTTCCCCTGGGCCACTGTGGGCTCAAACAACCATGCCTGCTCAGCCCAAACCACCCGCCCAGGCAGGGACTCAAACTCCAACAGGGACTCAAACTCAGGCCTCCCCCTCTGCTCAGGTGGAGCCTCCTCTCCAAGCCAAGGAAGAAATATTCAGCCACCCTTTGAGTGCCCAAACCCAGCCTCGTTTTTTGCAGGTTTGCCAGGCCATGGCCCAACACAAGGTGCTTAAGGGAGCGTTTGTACAAACCAACCACTTAAGCCGTCTGGGCCGCTCCCTGGTTTCCCAGGGGTTTTTTGCCATAGATATTCAGCGGGGAATGGTTTGGGATACGCGTATACCCTTTCCTTCCCTCACGGCGGTGGGGAAAGACTTTGTGGTGCAAAGCAGCGGCGGGAGGACGACGAGAATGGATGCTTCAGGCAATGAAACCTTCATCCGCATTTCCCAAACCATGAGCACGCTTTTTGGCGGAAACGCCCAAATACTCTCTCAAAGCTTTGAGTTGTATTTTATAGAAAAAGACGGCATGTGGCATTTGGGGCTTTTGCCCAAAGAGAGCACCCTCAAGGCCTTCGTCAAAGCCATTGTTATGCGGGGCAATGCTGTTTTGCGCCAAGTGGTTTTTTATGAGCATAACGGCAACAGCATTGTGTATGAGTTATATAACCACTCCTTCCCCGCTGAGTTGAGTGTTGATGAAAAAGCCCTCTTTGCTCCTTAGCTTTTGGCTTCTCCTCCATATAGGCCTTGCCCTGGCTTTTCTGCTTTCCGCTGGGCTGGGGTTTTCCCCTTCCATAGATACGAACCTGATGGCCATGTTGCCTCACTCCTCCTCTCAAAAGGAGGCCGTGGAGGCGGAGCAGCTTTTTGCCCAGCACCACAACCGAAACTTCATCATCCTCACCGCCAGTGGAGAGTTTGGCTTGGCCAAAGAGGGGGCAGAAAAACTCTATGAGGCCCTCAAACCCCATGTGGCCCAAGCTTCAGCACCCCAAGCTGCCGAAGGCGAAGCGCTTTTTGAAGAGCTTTCTCTGTTTATAGAGGAAAACACCCTGCTGGAGTTTTCGGCCTTTTTGCACAAATACCGCTATGCGTTGTTGGATGCTCAAACCCTTGCCTTGCTTGAACAGGGAAAAGCCCAAAGCCTTGCGGAGGAGGCCCTGGGCTGGGCCTATGGTGCTTTCCATGTTGCCGGCATGGAGCATATAGAGGCAGATCCATTCCTCCTGGCCGAGAGAGGGATGCGCCATTTTTTAAACTCCTCGCTGTTGACAGGAGGCCTCTCTCTGCGGGAGGGGGTTTTGAGTGCAACCTTTGAGGGCAAGCACCACGTATTGCTGAAAGGGAGGCTCAGCGAGGCAGGCGCCTCCATCAGCAAAGGCGGCGGTGTACGAGAAATATACCGCCAGACAGAGGCCTTGGAGAAGGCGCCCCCAGAGGGAGAGGGGGCTGTGCGTTTTGTTTTTTCAGGCATTCCCTTCCACAGTTTTGAAAGCGCCAACAAAGCCCAACGAGAAATAAGCCTGCTCAGCACCATAACAACACTGCTGTTGTTGCTGTTGTTTTTGTGGGTTTTCCGCTCTCCCCTGCCGGCCTTGGCCATTGTTTTTGCAGCCGCCCTCTCCATAGCCACAGGGCTGTGCGCGTCCCTCCTCTTATTGGGGAGTATACACCTGCTGAGCCTGAGTTTTGGCATTTCCCTCATTGGGCTGAGTGTGGACTATAGCATGCATTTTTTTGTCCAAAGGCATGGGAGCGGACTGGAAAGCCCGGCCATAGGCCGCCTCCTCTTTAAGGGCGTTTCCCTCTGCTTCCTCTCCTCCTGCATTTGCTTTTTGCTTTTCCTTTTTGCCCCTTTTGGCATTTTGCGGCAATTTGCCCTCTTTTCTGCCATAGGGCTTTTAAGCTCCTACTTGACGACGACAGGCCTCTTCCCCTGCCTCATTCCCTCCCTCCGCAAAGGCAAAAAAACAAATACAGCCCAAACCCACTTCCCCATGGGCTTTTATGCGGGCGGGAAAAAATATTTTTCAGCCAAAACCAAAAAGCTTTTGCCCCTGGGGCTTGGCCTTTTTTGTGGGGTGGCCCTCCTGGCAAGCCATGCTTTGGGGCCTGGCCTCCACATAAAAAATGACATCCGCAACCTCTATGCCATTCCGCCAAAGCTGTTGGAGCACGAGAGGGTTGCCTCCGCCATAATGGCTTATGGTACAGGCAACGGTTTTCTGGTTTCCGGCGCCTCTCTGCAGGAGTTGTTGGAAAATGAGGAGTTGCTCCTCTCGGCGTTGGACAAAGCATTGGAAGGCGGCGCATTTGAAGGCGGCTTTTGGGGGGTTTCTCGTTTTATTCCGTCCATAAAAACCCAAAAGGCGCGCCATGCGGCTGCCGCGGCGCTGCTCCCCCTGGCCCCTGCCCAATATGAGGCGCTGGGCTTTTCGCCCCAAAACGCCCAGCTGCTGGAGGAGGAATATGCCGCGCTGGCCACTCAGCATGCGCTCCCCCAAAACCTGGCCGCTCCCCAGGGCATGGCGGCTTCTTCTGCGGCTGTGCCCCCCTGGGTTGCCCAGTTGCTTTCCAACCTCCTTTTGCAGCCCACGGCTGAGGGGAAAGCTTGGCATTCCATGCTGCTCCCTTTGGGCAAAACACAGGCCGGCCTGAGTGTTTCCCCCAAGGGCCTGGTTGCTGAATATGAGTGGGCCACCGCCATTAACAAGGCGGAGGATATTTCTGCGGAATTGGACAAGTTGACAGCCACCATTATGGGGCTTTTGGGTGTGGCCTTCGGCCTTCTGGTGCTGGGGGTGGCGCTCTATTATCGCCACCTGCTGAAAACTTTTAAAATAATGGCTACCCCCCTCTTTGCAGCCCTGGCAAGCCTGACTGTTTATGCCCTTGTGGGCCAGCCCCTCTCTTTTTTCAGTGTTTCAGGGTTTATACTCGTCCTCGGGCTGAGTTTGGATTTTATGTTCTATCTCACAGAGCACCCCGCGTCCGGGCCCAAGGGCTTTTTGACGAGTTTAACCGTTAGCCTCTCCTATATAACCACAGCCATTTCCTTCGGAGCACTGCTGTTCAGCTCCTTCGTGCCCGTATACCTCCTGGCTTTGGCCGTCTTCCCCGGAATGAGTGCCGCCTTCATATGGGCCATGTCCGTGAAGGAATAAGAGCGCTTTCACCCAGCAACAAGTTTAAAATGCTGTTTTGTTTTTCTCCCTTTGCGCCCCCCTCACTCCAGTGGGCTTTTCCCATATAAAAGGGTTGTTTTTTTTGGCCTGGGCTCTTCTGTATTTGCGGGGGAAATGGAAGTTGAAATGGAAGTTGAAGCTGAAGCTGAAGCCTCAACTGAAGCCGTGGTTGAAACCAGCATTGAAGCTTGAGCATGCGCTGCCTTTGGCTCCCACAAACTTTGGAGGAGCAACCCCAACTCTTTGGCATATTGCGTTTTTTCAACAATGGCGTTGTCTACAAACTCGGCAAGCGCCATCAAGTGTAGCGTTGCTTCAGGTTGTCCCCTGTCTGCAAAGCGCAAGGTTTCTTCCAACTTCCTCCCTATTTTTTCTGCATAGTGCTCGCCGGATATTGCGGCCAAAGCTTCAAACTTTTCTCTCAACAAAGCAGCACCCTCAAAGCCTCTATTTTGGAGGCGCCTTAACATGCCTATGATGGCTTCCACTTTTTCATTCTCAGTTTTGTGCATGACGCCCTCTGAAAAAAAAGTTTCAACTCCAGTGAGGGGAGCGCCTAAAAACTTCTGCCACTCCCCACGGCTTAAATTTGCTCAAGCGTTCTGTGAGCTCGGCCCACATGGCGTCCATTTTCTCTTTGGGTATTTCCGTGTTGTTTTTTTTGGCTTCCTCAAGCGCTTTGAG
>Ga0099364_10001747_pt1 | contig 35416 bp, 17 predicted proteins | sample TergutTh196P3_FD_73070 | JGI IMG/M metagenome (GOLD analysis project Ga0099364, IMG submission 73070) | Microcerotermes parvus P3 segment gut microbial communities from Pointe-Noire, Republic of the Congo - Th196 P3 | ecosystem: Host-associated > Arthropoda: Insects > Digestive system > Gut ... | reverse complement strand
GTAAACACTCTCCGATTTTTTAATAAACTGTTGTCCCTCACACCGCTTGCACACTAACATAAAAGCCTCCTGAAAACAATTCAAAAAGCCATTCTAACAAAAAGGTACAAACGCGTCAACACTCTCAAAATTATCAAATAACAAACAGAGCCCGAAGCGGCAACACCGGAGCTGCCGCTCCGGGCTCTGTGAACTTTTTTCCCGCCGGGACTGTAACACGGAACAAATGCCGGAATGTATTGTTATTAAAGGGGGAAGTGTAATGACGGCACGATTCGAAAAGTGCAAAACTAAACGGCAAGTCTATAACCACAAAGAGCACAAAGAAAAAAGTGGAATCATCGGCATTTTACAGTGTATTCTCCGTGTACCAGTGAATCGCCCGCTCCAAACCTTCGTCGAAATAGACAAGCGGCGTGTAACCGATCATCTCCTTCGCCGACGCAACGTCGGCAAGCGAATGTTTAATGTCGCCGACTCTCGCCGGTAAGTAGTCAGCATCAATGTCGCTTTTCATAAGTGATTTCAATTTGCCGAGTATCTGGTTGAGCGACACCGCCTCTCCGCAAGCAATGTTGATCGGCAAGCCGTTGCAACGTTCCGCCGGTGCGTTGGCAGCAAGCCAGTTCGCATGGCAGATGTTTTCGATATAACAAAAGTCCCGAGTCTGTTCGCCGTCGCCGAAGACCTGCGGACGCTGCCCCTTTAAGAGGTTCGTTACAAAGGCAGGAATCACCGCCGCATACGCTCCCAAGGGGTCTTGGCGAGGTCCGAACACATTGAAGTAACGCAAACAAACGGTCTCCATCTTGTATGCGGCGGCGTATGCCTGCATATAGGATTCGCACGCCGTTTTGTTGGCGGCGTACGGACTGATCGACACCGGCATTATCGTTTCCAATTTCGGCGTTGCTGGATTATTGCCGTAAGAGGCACTAGAAGCGGCAAAGACGATCCGCTTGATACCGGCAGACCGGGCGGCTTCTAGTATGTTGAGCGTGCCGTTGACGTTAACATCGTGAGCGGCGACGGGATCGGCAACGCTGCCGGGAACCGACGCCAACGCAGCCTGATGAAAAACGGCAAAAACGCCTTGAATAGACTTGTCGAGAGTTTTCCGGCAACGGATGTCGCCTTCGATGAGGGTAATTCTGTCGAAAATTTCCGTTAAGTTTTCCCGCTTTCCAGTGGAAAAGTCATCGAGAATAACGACTTTGTGTCCTTTTTCGAGTATGAATCGGGCGAGATTGCATCCGATAAAACCAGCACCGCCGGTGATTAAAAACTTCATTGACTTCTTGAGAACCGAACACCCAGATCGGACATTATTGCAAATTTGTGATGTAAGTCAAGTGCTGTTAGGCGTACAATGTGTCAGACACAACTCTTGATGCCTTATATTCACTACGGGCGAAACACACTTGCAGGCGAGCTTACTCCGGCAGGATGTGTAGAGTTGCGGAGTAGTAAATCGGAACCGATGTGATTTGGCACCGGCATCGGCGGCAAAAATTCCAGCGGCTCCGGCGGAATCGGTAGAGTCTCAGGCAATGGTGTAAGTGCTGCTAACGAGTTCAGCGGCGATGACTGAACAGAAGCGTCCGAGCTGAAAGACCGTAACGGCGTCAGCTCTTGCATTACAGGAGTTACAGCCGTTTCCTGGCGCTGAATAAAAAAATCTTCAACCGCTACTGACGGTTGCGGCATGGCGGACAATGGCATGGCGGATAATGGGACTGCGGATAATGGAGCCGACGTGTTCTCGTTAATCTCCGGCATCGTCGGCATCGTTGACGTCGCCATCGTTGACGTCGGCGGAGTGTATGTTGCCGCCGGAAATAACGCTACTTCCCTTGATGCTTGTTCCGTAACCGTTTGGACAGCGTCAATCACTGCCTCAACGGGAGACATTTCGTCCTTCGTTCCGTTCCACCATTTTGACAGAGCGGTCAGCAGCGAACTTGTGTTTGCCGAACCAGTGTTTGACTCGATTTTTTCCGTTGTTTGTTGCATCTGTCCAAATAACTGTTGCATTTGTTCGGAACTTTGAACTGCTATCCTTTCGGGCGTCTTTCCCTGTACAGCACCATCGACTTTGCTCTGGAACGAAGCAAGCTGAGAGTGAACGAATTCGTAACTATCTTTAGGAACGAACACACCGATCCGGGTGATGAGGCGAACCATGTGAACCCCCGTCTTGGAATGAAAAACAACGTCTCGGCTTGTTTCGCTGACCATTACGGAAAAGAAGGTAATGATCAGACAAAGCAGTAATCCTTTGGCAAACCCGAGTGCTCCGCCGAGGAGTTTATTCAGTTTTTCCAAGTGCCAATCTTTGATAAGTTTTTCTATGGCTGTGTAGGCGAAACGAATGCCGATCCAAGTGAGAAGAAAGACTATTGCCATTGCTAATACTTGATCCCAGGGCGTCTCGACAGGAATCGTCGGCGCTACTAAACAGCCGAACCGGGTGGCGACGATCCAGCAAACGAACACGGAGGCTACGGAAACGATCTGTGAGACCATGCCTTTCCATATGCCTCGGAGTGTCAGTGCCGCCAGTATAGCCAGTATAATTAGGTCGAAAACGTTCACGCCGGAATGGTAACGATTTTTTGCTCCTTCGGAAAGAGCAAAATAAAAAATTTGTATTGTTACTGCAAACTCTGTAAGCGACCAATAAGGATTTTTGGCAAAGCACACTGGGAAAAAAACTGAGAAGTTCTACTTTGCAATCCTGGTGCTTGTTTTTCAACAGAACTTGATATACAATGGAGCGGCTAGGATGTGTATCCCTATTCTCTTTTCAGGAGGTTTGCAGTGCGGATGAATTACATTACACATTATTCCCTTCTCTTTCTCTTTTGGGGAATCTCCCTCTTTTTCGTCAGCGAAGTCGACGCCCAAGCACCCATTTTTGAACAGGAAGGCAAGTTTCAACCTCGCAATCGAATCGACGAACTGCTCCGCGACTCTCTGGCAAAGAAAGACATCACTCCCGCACCACTCTGTTCCGACGCCGTCTTCATTCGCCGAGTTTATCTCGACCTAATCGGCACAATTCCCCCGCCCGCCGAAGTGCGTGTCTTTCTCGATGCCCCCTCGCCGGACAAAAGGGAAGTCTTGATAGACAAACTTCTCGACCGACCCGAATTCACCGACTATTGGACAATGCACTGGTGCGATGTACTGCGTGTCAAAGCGGAATTTCCCATCAATCTTTGGCCCAACGGTGCACTCTGCTACTATAACTGGATTCGTAACAGTATTCGGACGAACAAGTCTTACGATCAATTTGCCCGAGAACTCTTGACAGCGAGCGGTAGTAATTTCCGAGACGGTGCCGCCAACTTTTACCGGGCAGTTCCTGAAAAGAACGCCGAAACGCTCGCCGAAGCCGTCGTCCAAACGTTTCTCGGAGAACGCACACTCTATTGGCAGGAAGAAAAACGTGCCGACATAGCGGTCTTTTTCTCCCGAGTTGCTTATAAGGATACCGCCGAATGGAAAGAGGAAATCGTCTATTGGGATCGCCGCCCGCTGGAAAACAATACGCTCACTTTTCCCGACGGCACAAAAATAACCATCGCTCCGAATACCGATCCACGGACTCTCTTTGCCGATTGGCTTGCCAATTCCGAGAACAAAGCGTTCAATCGGAACATAGCCAACCGTATTTGGTTTTGGCTGTTGGGTCGCGGACTGGTTCACGAGCCGGACGACTTTCGTGAGGACAATCCGCCGGTGCATCCCGAGCTGCTGGATTATTTAGCGGAAGAACTGGTTCGTTCCGATTACAATCTCAAACATTTATATCGTCTCATCGTTCAGTCGGCGGCGTATCAGCAGTCTTCATTGACGGACGGCAATTTGGCGGCGGCGCAGGAAGTCTTTGCGGTTTATCCTATCCGCCGACTTGAAGCAGAAGTGTTGCAAGATGCGCTGGTCTCTATTTTCGGCGGGGCGCCGAGTTACAGCAGTGAGGTACCGGAGCCGTTCACCCGGGTACCGTCGAGATATCGTACGATTTTTCTTCCTGATGCAAGCATTACGAGTCCGTTCCTTGAGACGTTTGGTCGTGCGACTCGTGATTCGGGTTTGACAACTGACCGGAACAATCGGGTAACAGAGCCGCAGCAGTTGTTTCTGCTCAATTCTACGGAGATTAACAATTCGGTGCAGCGGTTGACACAAAACCGTATTGCTCAGTGGCGTAATCGTCCGAATCCGGCGCAGGCAGCCGTCAATGATATCTGGCTTCTCTTTCTTTCCCGGCGTGCGAGTCATGATGAACAGCAGATTGCGGCAGAATACATTATGGTAAACGGTCGGCTCAATGATCAGCGGGTACAAGACCTAATCTGGACGCTGATAAATTTGGATGAATTTTTGTGTCGGCGTTAAAAATTTCGCCAGGGGAGATATACTCTACTCCGTCAACAAATGCTCATTGTCATTTGTGTTTTCTTTATGTTTTTTATGATTGAAAGGAACTGCCCCCAAACTGCTCTTTACCCCTTCGGCAATAATCACTATACTCCGCCGACGTTGTTTATAACAAACCAGCAATGTTTACAATTCGTTCCATCCTTTTCTTTACACTCGCAATCTTCTGTTGGGGAACGTCCGCTTCGGCACAGATGTTTACCACACAACACCAACAGACACCGCCAACCACACAACAACGAGTACAACAGACTCCCATACAACAGCAACCGTACCAAGTACAACCAATACAAACGCAGCCGGTACAGACGCAACCGATGCAGACGCAACCCATCCATCAGGTTCAACACCAGACCCAACCGATGGGACAACCCGCCGCTCCGCACGGACAGATAGGAATGAACGTCTCGCAACCTAATATGGGGCAACCAAATATGGGACAGCCGATTCACACAGCAGCGACGCCAGGAACGCAACCGTTTCCCGGTCAACAACCGATGATGCAACCGATGCCGCAGCCGACGGGACAGTCCATTTCGCTTTACGGTTCTCCCAGCAGTACAAGTCCGCCGCCGATGACCATTCAACCCGGTACAGGCTCCACAGCGCCGCCGGGAATGCAACACATGGGACGAGCCGAACCGGTAAATAGAATCGTACCCTTCTTTTTGGAACCGAATGAACAACGAGAACTGGACGAGTTCCTCGCCCGATGGGAACGATACAGCACCAATATCAAACGATACGACGTTGAGTTTTATATGTTTGAATACGATCCTACGAATCCTGACGCAGTGCCGAATCAAGCCCTTCGGACTTCTTTCGGACATTTCAAATACAATTCCAATCCGCTGCGGTTTCTCTATGTTATTGAAGGCGAATGGCGCAACGGTCAGAGGATGAAGCGGGACGGCGACAAAAATCCGCACATTTTCGCCGAAAAAATTATCATCGACGAGAAGACCGTCTTCAAATATGATTACAATGCGAAGACGGTACACAGAATCAACATCCCGCCCGAAAGGATAGGGGAAGGAATTGCCAACAGTCCGTTGCCGCTGATTTTCGGAGCAAAGGCAGAAGAACTGAAACGGCGGTTCAGTATGAAGGTCGAACATCGTCAGGACGGCTTTACCGTAGTGTATGCCCGACCGCTGCTAATGGAAGACCAGCAAGAGTTTAGAGAATTGGAAATTATGCTAGAAAGGGACTTACGTGCCCGGGGACTACGACAATACGACATCAACGGCAAAGGATACAAAGTGTTCGATTTGCGTGGTACGAAGATCAATCCGATCATTAGTAATTTTATCCAGGACATAAGGGATTTTTTCACTCCTGACACTCCTAACGGCTGGAAACTGGAAGAGCATCATTGGACACAGCAGGCGCCGCCGACGCACACGGCGAGTCCGCACGGTGTTCCGCTTTTTCGCGGACAGTAGAATGGCGTCAATTACTGCCAAAGCGGATAAAAGTTCACAGAGCCCGGAGCGTAAGCTCCGGTGTGAAACCGAAAACACCGGAGCTTACGCTCCGGGCTCTGTGAACCTTGTGTTGATTGTTAACCATCATTCTAACTCCTAACAAAATGAAACACATGAAAGATTTATATCAAAACATGACATCGTTCAAGAGAATCGCCGCTTATGTGTTTATGGCGACGCTGCTCTTCTCGCTGGGCTATTTCACTGGAAGTGCCAAACAGACCGGCTTGGGTGATAACACGGTGCATAATGGTTCGCTGTGGGCTGATGACAAAATAAGGAATGCAAAAATGATCGTTGCTACGGAAAAAACCTGTGCCGCTGCGGTCAAATTGTTGCCCGGCATCGCCGATGCCATCGTGCAAAGCCACAAACGTCCCGAATGGGAATGTAATGCTTGGACACGAAAAAACATCATCCTTTCCGTCAATGTAACGCTGGATGTCATTGAAAACAGACCGTTGCCGGAAGAGACCATTGTTGCCGTTGGGCGAATTGTTGCCCCCGCCTTCGGCATTACTGATCTGAAAGAAATCAGTATTGTAGATGTGAAAAATAATCTCATTTATGAAGGCTCCGGTGTGAAACCGAAAACACCGGAGCTTACGCTCCGGGCTCTGTGAACTTTGTGTTGATTGTTAACCATCATTCTAACTCCTGACTCCTAACAACAATGGAACACATCAAAGCATTTTTCATTCAAAACTACGCCAAGTTGAAAGACCTGTACATGAGCATGACGCTCGGAAACAGGATCGTTGCCGCTCTGCTGGCGGCGACGCTCTTCATTTCGCTCGGCTATCTCATCGCCGGGAGTATCAAACAGGTGGACATCGGAAGCAAAACCGTGTACATATACAACGGTTTTCGATTCGACCCAGAGCAAATGCGAGCCGCCGATAACGCCCTCGGACTCGCCAAATTGAGAGACTATCAATGGGTCGGTGATCGGTTACAAGTTCCAAGAGACAAAACGCCCCAATACCTTGCCGTCCTGGCTGAAGCCAGAGTTACAGACCAAACCATTACGGCTCGACAAGCAACGGCGGACTCGTTTAGTCCGTTTCACCATGCGAAAATCATGGATACAAGAATGATTGCCGCTTCGGAACGAACCTCCTCCGCTGCGATCAAAATGCTTCCCGGCATTGCCGATGCCATTGTACAAAGCCACAAACGTCCCGAATGGGAACGCAACGTCTGGGCAAGGAAAAATGTCATCTCTGTCAGTGTAACACTCGATGCCATCGCTCACAAGCCGTTGCCTGATGATACGATTGTCGCCGTCGGAAACATCATTGCTCCTGCCTTTGGAATTACCAACATGAAGGAAATCCGTATCGTTGATACGAGAAACAGCAAGTCCTACGATGGGATTGGTAACGAAATCGGCAGTTCACAAGGAGAATATCTTCGACACCAGTTGCGGCATCAAGCGGAGTGGGACAACAAAATAATAGACCGCTTTCCGATTATCGAAGGATTGAAAGTCCACACTTCGGTAACGTTGACAACCTATCGGGAGCAACGGACTTTTAATGTAGCGCATGACCGACCGACGGTGTTGACGAATCACGAAATGGATTACGAATTTATCCGTGAAGGATATGACCGGTTCTTCCGACCGGGACAGGTTGCTCAATGGAGTCGACCTCTCATTGATCCGACGGGAAACATCGGTCCGCAACACAAAACGGAAGAGCGAAGACGAGAGGCAGAATATACCAACGCATTGCAAGGTACGGAAACGGACGAGGAGGCGTTGCCGTACATCCCCCAGCGGATCATGGCTTCGATTCAGGTGCCGCGTGATTATGTACTGGCAATATGGCGGCAAAAGAATAGTCAGTTCGGCGGGGACACCGAAGCGGTGCCGACAGCCGAAGAGTTACGGGCAGAAGAGGAAGAATTCGCACGCATGTACCGACAGGACATCGGACATCTGCTCAAGTCGCAGCAGGCTTCTTTCCGAGGGGATCCGGCGGAACTTGTCGTTATCAATTTTTACACTCGTGATCTTCCGATGGAACCCGAATTGACAGCTTGGGAACAGTTTCTTCTGTTTTTGAAGGAACATTGGCAAAACCTCAGTTTGATGAGTTTGGTATTAAGCGGTTTAGTCGTGCTTTGGGCGATTTCCAAGCCTCAAAAGCCGGAGCCGATTGTGATCTATGAAGGTTTGGAAACGCCGCTAGATGCGATAGATGCCAGAATTGCCGAAAAGATACGTCGTGAGGAGGAAGCCGCTGCCGCTGCCGCCGCTGCTGCTGCCGAAGAGGAGGAAGAGTATTTTGAGAACACGTTAGGCGAACTCGGTTCCTTGCGTTCACTGCGGGACGAGATTGCTGAACTGATTGCCAAAAATCCCGAAGCCGCCGCTGCGGTGATTAGGCAGTGGATAGGGACTTCGGTGCTGGTGGAAACGAAGACTTAAGCAGAGCCGCAATCGTAAGATTGCGATTGCGATATAGACTAAGCGGTACGAAATTATACTTTGCGCCCCTTGCGTACTTTGCGGTTAAATCTTTTTTAACCGCAAAGTACGCAGAGGGGCGCAAGGAATAAGCAGTTTTTTCCGTTTACGCATTACAATTTGTGCGCAATCTTACGATTGCGGCTCTGCTGACCAAAGCAATGTTTGGACGCAAAAAGAAGCCGAAAGAGCCGGACTATTCGAAAAACCCGGTGTTGCCGAACAAACTCGCTCTGTTTGTGCAGGCAAAGTACGGACTCGCCCCGGAGGAATTGCAGAAACTCTTCGAGTCCGCAGGACGAGTGAACGAACATCTTAAAGTCTCCCGACGGCAAGGAGTTACAGGAAAAGAATACTCCCGACGCATCGGCAGAATCCTTGCCATCCTCGAAGCAGCCGAGTTTGAAAAAGAGAGAGCAGAAAAACGGCTTGAAAAAGAGGTTAAAATTGACGGACTCATCGAAGACGATGACTTCCACACATTAAGGGTGCATTTGGAAGTGAACGATTCGGTCTATCCGAAGCGGCTTGCGCCGGCGGATATTGTGCAGTGTGTCGCATCGGCGGAGGAAAAATTAGAGGAATTGGATCGGCAACGTGCCAAGCCGCCGAAGATTTATTCTGCCGCCGAAGAAACGATCCTGGATGTGCTGACGGTCGTGAAAAAGCAGGAGCCGATTCGGTTGTTGCGGAAAATTGCTGATCGTCAGCGTAACTCTATTCTCGGCAAGACATTGGAGGAGATCGAGTTTGAGTATTCTGAGTGGTTGCGGATACTGTCTGGTTTGCCTCCTCCGGAGACGGAAGAGGAGATTCAGGCGCGTCTTGCTGCGGAAGAGGAAGTACGTTTGGAAGAGGAGCGTCTTGCTGCTGAAGAGGCTGCGCGCAACTTTGACGATTTGCCGACGGTTTATACGTTATTGGACGAGATTGCGGAGTTGATACGTGATAATCCAGAGGCGGCGGCGGCGATTATTCGGCAATGGATCGGCAATGCGGTACTGCTGGAACCGAGGAGTTAGTGATGACCTCATAGATTTCGGTGCGGCAGCACCGGTGCTACCGCACCGGACTCGGTTTGTTCCTTGATAATTTTTTTATCGCCGAGGCTGTAACCTTTCCGCTCCTCGCAATTTGGCGCTTCGGGCGCGCGGATTCTGGGCAATTTCCTCTTCCGAAGCGGTAATCGGCTTCGGCGTTATAACTTTCCAATATCTGCTATCCCGGAAAAAAGTTTTGACAATTCTATCTTCCAAGGAATGAAACGAAATCACAGCGGCGATACCGCCCGGCTTCATCCGCTCCGGCAACTGTTCCAATGCCGTTTTTAAGGCACCAAGCTCATCGTTGACGGCAATGCGGAGTGCCTGAAATGTCCGCGTCGCTGGATCAATCGGATTTTTCCAACTTTTTGGCACACACTTCCTTACAATATCGGCAAGTTGCCGGGCTGCTTGTATCGGTGATTCATTCTCGCGGTGTTCGACGATTTTTCGGGCGATTCTTCTACTGTACCGCTCTTCGCCGAATCGGTAAATGATGTCGGCGATTTCGGTTTCGGAAAGAGCCGCTAGTAACTCACAGGCAGATACTCCTTCGGACGTATCGAACCGCATATCGAGTTTCCCGCCGGATTCGAAACTGAATCCGCGTTCAGTATCGGTCAGCTGATCGCTAGACAAACCGAGATCGAGGAGAAAACCGTCAATTTTTTCGATTTCCAGCATATCAAGAGCCTCTGCAAAAAAGCGGAAGTCGGCATGAACGAACCGAACAGGAAACGGTGACCTATCAAAAGGATCGCTTTCAAATAGGCACCGGAGCCGGCTTTCGGCGCGATTGAGTGCTTCGACATCTCTATCAAAGGCGATAACACTTGCTCCGAGTCTGCACAGTGCTTCGGTATGTCCTCCTCCGCCGAGGGTTCCGTCAATATAGACTTTGTTCGGTTGAGGGGTTAGCAAATCGAGTACTTCTTGGAGCAGAACGGGAATGTGAACAGATTCGGGCAAGCGGTTGCTATTTTTAGTGATCATCAGAAGGAAGGATAGAGAATTTATTCAAAAGAAAAAACGGATAGTTTCGTACTTTAGGGGATTGAAATTGTTTGTTTTGTTGGTGTCATGGTTGAAAAAGACCAAAATGCACTTTGTTTTTTTGCGAACGCCGACGTGCATTATGGTCAAAGGTGCCGCAAAAAATCGGGTTCCGAACAGAGAGCATACCATAGTTTTGCCCATTACGGAAGAACACTATTGACATTTTACTGCCTAGTAAATTTGCACCATATTCAACGTCGTTGCCGAGACCTTCGCATTGAGTGAACCCTTAACAAGCGTGTTTCCTGACTCCACGACCGCCCTAACAAAGAACGTGTACTTCGTCGATGCGTCCAGACCACGAATAATAGCACTCATCGTCGTCTCCGACGTAGGATAGATCGTCGACGTAATCGAGACCTCCATACCATTTACCATACCAACAATTTCGTAGCCCGTCGTCTCGTCAAACTTCGACTTCGTCCAAGTCAACGTTACACCGGAGTCCGTCCGCTCCGTAACTTTCAGTTTTGCTACCGCTGTATATTTTGCCGTCGTACCCGCCCTCTTAACGGCTAACGATTGCACTTCATACGAACCCGCCTGGGCATGCACAAAGAACGTGTACTTCGTGGTATCCGCCAAGTTCGTAATCCTCGCCGTCAAGTTTGCCGAATCGACTACCACATCGGCTTGCGGAACAAGATTTTTCCCCTTGGCATCATAAACGTACACCCGATAGCCCGTCGTTTCCGGCGCAGTCGAAGCCTTCCAAGTCAGCACGGCAGTGTTCAATCCCATCGCTGCCTTGACACCCTTCACCGCCGCATACGTCTTCGTCTTTGCCGAAACATTGACCGCCGCCGCCTCTTTACCAGCCGCATTTTTGGCAACAACGGAGAACTTGTAACTCGTACTGGCTTTCAAACCGGTTATGACCGCACCGGAAATGATACCGTTAGTTCTGATATATTCCACGTCAAACGTTACGCCCGGCGTGGTGCAAATGATAGCGTATTCGGTATTCCGTTCATCGGCAACCCAAGTCAAGGTAACACTTGTAAAAGAGGTTGCTTTCTTATCGGTTTTGGCTTTGGCTGTCTTTACCGGATCAGGAAAGACGACCGCCGTCGTTCTTGCACTGGTCAGCGATGTGTTCTGCCCAACTGCGTTGACCGGCGTCAATCGAAAATCATACGTCGTCGCTGCATCGAGACCGGTAACGGTAACAGTCGATGCGTTCGTTCCCAGTGTTCCCCATTCTGTCCAAGTCAACGCCGTCGATGCTTTGTACTCAAGTATGTAACCTTCCAATCCCGGTTGCGGTGTCCAAGTCAACGTAATCGAATATGCCGCTTGTCCTGTACTGCGGAAGTCCGTCAACGATGTCGGAGTGGTACTTTCCGAGACCGAACCGTTCCAATCGGAACGGTAAGTGCCGACGACGGTGCGAATCTGGAATTCGTAACCTGTGCTTGCCGTCAGACCGGCAATTGTTGTGGTGCTTGTCGTTGCGGCAAGCGGAATCCCCCAAGTGCGCCAAGTTGAGGAGTTTGATTCCTTGTACTGAATTTCGTAACCGGTTACACCTAGCAAAGGAGTCCATTCGAGCGTTACGGAGTAGGGCGTGTTCGACGTTGCCCGGAATCCCGTCGGTGCCGCATGCAGAGTCGTTTCCCGGAGTATCATGCTCCACGGAGTATCGGTATTGTCCACATCGCTCACCCGGATTTGGAAGTCATATGCCGTGCCGGGCAAAAGCCCTGTAATTGTGTGCGTATAAACTTCGCCGTCGTTGTCGATGGTTACAGTAGTCCAATTTGCTGCACCGGCAACGCTGTAACGGAGTTCATATCCTGCCGCTCCGGGTACGGGATTCCAAGCGACCGTAATCGAGACGGTCGTTTTATCGACGGGATAAAGGCTCATCAACGTTTCTCCGCCGCCGCCCATGTTATAGATCGCATCTGCCATTGCGTAAACGTCGATACGGTAGTAGGTTGCGTAAGTCGGTTCAAAAGCGTAGTCAACATCGTCCACAATGACGACTCCCGTCTGCTGAATGAGGGTTTTGAATTCATTAACCGTAAGGCTTCGTCCCAGGAAAGTATTGGCAAGTTGCTGTGCCAGAACTGATGTACCGGCGATCATTGGTGCTGCCATACTGGTTCCCGACATTTCGACTGTCGCATTGACTCCGCTTGTACCGGCGGCAGTAATCCACGAACCCGGTGCCAAAATATCGACCAGTCCCGGCGCACGCTGCGCCCAAACAACGATAGTATCCACTATTGATGTGGAACCGTAGCCGGTGTCTCTGCCGCTTTGATCGTAAGTCGCGGAGACGGAGACTGCCGACGCATTGGTGGCGGGTGAACCGATTCCCGGCGGGTAGCCGAAGAATGAATACATGTCGTAACTATTTCCTGTTGCGATCGAGACGATAATTCCCATGTCTGCCAGGGTGTGGAGCAACGGGTCAACGGGACCGCTGTAATCTCCCCGGCTTTGATAATTCCCGCCTCCGAGCGACATGTTGACGTTCACGATATTGTACGCTGCCGCATTGTCTACAACCCATTGAAGAGCCACTGCAATTTCATCATCGCTGACCCCTTCGTCGTCGGGGAAAATGTTCAATGCGACGATATCGGCTCCCTGAGCAATGCCATGTTCCCAACCGGCAGCAATACTGGCGACGTGAGTTCCGTGTCCCCAAGTGTCTATCGGTGTGTCGGAACCTCTGTAAAAGTCGTAGAAATAGACGAGTTTATCCGCAAAATCGCTATGTGCGGCATAAATACCGGTGTCAATGATGACTGTCGTGTATCCAGTTCCCGTCAGATTGGAAAAACGTGAATCGTTGAGATAGTCGTCCATTCCAATCAACGGTTTGGACTCCTGCATCGTAGGAGAAACGGATCCATTCTGCGAATCCTTCTGGTAGTCCGGTAATGAGTAATACTGATTGTTATTGAAGAATGTTCCGCCGCTGACGGCAAATTCAGCCCTGACGAGCAGATCGCTGATGGCGACGGTAGAGCCAGTGCTGTCCATTGCGACGATGGACACGCCGCCAAATTTCCATGAATCAATGTTGATTTTCAACTTGCCGTTGTCCGCCATATCGGCACGCAGAGCAGCGATTCCGGCTTCAAATGAGTCCACTTTGACAACGATTAGGTCGTCTTCCACCGTTTGAGCAGCCTCATTGATCGCCGATTGGAGACCGGCAACGGAGACTTGAGTTACTTCGATGCGGTTGTAGTCCGGCGTGAAGTAAGTCGTGAGTTCCAAGTCGTCCCGACGAACTTGGTCTGTATCGTGTACCGAGAAGGGCGTAACCGAGAGCATTTCCCGACTTTCGAGTTCTTCGATTCGGCAAGAGCGGCTACGTTTGCGTTTATTAGATTTAGCCGGTACTCCGGTGTGGTTATTGAAGAGACGATGGAAATTACTGTAACTCATTGGGGTTGCTCCAAAATAGGAATCGGTCAGCAGAGCCGCAATCGTAAGATTGCGCAACCTCACGATTGCGGCTCTGCTCCTCTGCACTATACTCCATGAAACGGCATAAACAAATGAACAAATGCAAAAAAGAGCAAATTTTTAACAAAACGAAGACTCTTTTTTTCTTTTTTTGGGAAAAAAAGGATAGTACAACCCGATTGATTTTTTCTAAAGTTTGTGGTAGAATACAATAAGTCGCGGCGCGAGCGGGTGGGCGTTAGCCTCCCGTTGGGGAATCAACGGGGAGCTAACGCCGCCCCGCTCGCGTGCAAGTCTAACAATACATTTTACCCACTTCGATTCCCTTGCCATGAGCACCGAATCATCCCTCGAAGAATTACGCAAGATATTGGTCACCGGTCAGTTGCCTGCGATGCCGCACAGTGCATTGTCCGTCCTGAAATTAGAGAACGACCTTTCCAAAGTCAACATCGACGACCTCACACGTCCCATCGAAGCCGATCCCGGTTTGGCGGCGCAGGTGTTGAAATTTCTGAATTCCTCCGCTTTCGGTTTTCAAAGTGCGATTTCCAACATTCGGCAGGGAGTCGCTCTCGTCGGTATCCGAGTCATTAAAAATTTCGTCCTTTGGAAAGCCGTGTTCAGTTTGATTCCTAAGAGCAAGACTGGCACTTTCGATGTCAGTATGCTTTGGCAGGACTCGCTCCGACGAGGTATGTTCGCCCGGTTCTTGCTGCTCGAAACGAAAAAAGGGGATCCCGAAATGGCGTTCGCTGGGGCTTTGTTGCAAGACATGGCAATTCCGCTGCTACTAAAAGCAAAACCAGCCGATTACAGTCCCCTGTTGGACTCTTTGATGAACGACAGGAGCAAACGGCTTTCCGAATTGGAGGAGGAGTATTTTGATTGGAATCATGCCGACGCTGCACTGGTGCTGGGACAGCATTGGAAGTTGCCGGAGATTTTGATCGACTTGACGTCCAATCATTTGAAGGTTGAAGAGGCGGCGGCGGTATTTGTTCAGCATCCGGAGCGAGCGGTGGCGGCGTTGTCGGCGTTATTGCCTTCGGTGGCTCATGCGGAGTGGACGGATCGGGCATTGTTCGTTGAGACATTTGAGTCCTGTTTTCCCGGCAAGATGCAGTGGTTTGCGACGTTGTTCGACCGGGTGGATCGGGAGTTTGACCAGTACGCTTCACTGCTCCAGATTGCTCCGCCGAAACAGTCGCTGTTTACGTATGTTCATGAATAGTTGTAGAGCTGCGCCGGATGCGTACAATACTATACTCTGTGGCAGGGCAATAATTTGCTTTTTCCCTTCGTGTCTCCTTTGTGTCTTTGCGGTTTATTCTTTTTGAACCGCAAAGACACAAGGAAAAAAAGAGCAATCATCGGCTTTGTACAGTCTATTGATCCCAAAACCTTACCGTTCGCCGAGTTCTCTCCGAATCGATTGATCGAGTTCTTCTTGCTCCTTTTTCCCTATTTCTTCAATCAGACTCAATTGTTCTGCGGTGAAACCAACGGAACCGAAAATCGAAGTCTCCCGTGAAACCAATGAGTCCAAGGCGGAGAAGAACGGATGTAATTCGACCACTCTGCCGTTGCGCCCGATAAGAATCATTGCAGGCAACTCGGTAATCCCATAAGTCTTTGTGAGGGTCTCCATGTTTTTTCGCTCGGCAAGTCCTTCGTGAAAAATTGTCCAAGGAATTTTTTTGCCGTTGAACAATGACGTTTCAACGTAATGCCGGACGGTTCGCTCGTCGTCACCTCTGACTCCTGTGTTGATTCCGATGATTTCAAAACCGGAACTCCGGTATTTTTCGTAAAGTGTTATCAGGTCAGGAATCTGTTCTTTGCAGTTTACACACCATATCCCCCAGAAATAGAGCAACACCACTTTGTCTCGCATCGACGACGGGTCAAAATCGTTGCCGTTGATATTGACTCCCGTCAAACGCATCGGTTGTCCTTTCAACGTTGACCGCAAGATGTCTGGATCCAAGGCTCTGGCTCTGGGTATATGGTGAATTTTCATGTAGTATGCGTGAAAAACGGGTGCAACCGCCGCAAGCCGACGGTCACGGGGAACAGCGCTTAACATTCGTATCCGCTGCAAAAAATTGTCTATCATTTGCATCGAGTCAGCGCCTGGATATTGTTCCGCATACAAGACCATGCGTTCAGCAAGCGACTCGACGTTGATATTTAAGGGATTGGGATTGTTTCCAGTTTGCGTCGCCAACACGCCGCCAATTTGCAACACATGCTTTTCGGCTTCTTTTCCGATGTGTGTTTGGAGTCCCCTTTTGTCCAACTCATCACTGAGCGTTGCCAGACGGGAATAATATATTGCCGGTTCAACATTAGCGAGAACAATAAGAGCTAAAGCCTCACGTTGGAGTGTCCATCGTCGTTCTTCTTCGGTAATATCAGACAGAGCATAGATTTGTGTTGCTGTTTCGGCGATAGTTTTACAGGCGTTGACAATTTCGTCTTTGGGCGGAATGCGTCCGATGGTGCCTAACGCTTCGGTAGGATTTGCCGGAACGTTTGCGTTAATGGTTTGGCGTAACTGCTCAAAATTTTGGGCAGCAACAAGCGTGGAGTGACATAATGCCACTGCCGTCATAAATGTCCAAAAAAGAGACCTCATAAGAACGTGGGAGAAGATACACCATTGTGGCTCCATTGTACCATAATTGATGGACAATAGGGGCGGGATACTATCTCGCATTCGTCACATTCTCTCCAAATTTCTCCTTTTTCATAGGTTCCGAGAACTCTCGCTTGCGGCACTGCACCGGTTCCGTTATCCAACACTATGTTCCGCTTTTTCCAGCACGACGTCGGACTCTTTACGCTTCGGAGCAGCATAGAGCAAATTGAGATTCGCCTGCGACTGGTCGTCCACCTCGGAAAACATCTTGCCTACAAAAACAAGCTGCTTCTTATCGCCAACCTCTTTCACATCGACAGCAACAACTTCTTTACCATCAAACTCCCCTTTGAGCAATTCCTCCGACAACGGATCCTCCACATTGCCCTCAATCGCCCGACGAAGAGGACGCGCACCAAAATCCAAATTGCTCCCCTTCTTAATCAAATGCGCCCGAGCATCATGACTCAACAACAGTTTCAAGCCCTTGTCAAGCAAACGATTCCGAACCTTCTTGAGTTCCAAATCGACTACCGCCTCGAGATCATGCTCCGTCAAATGACGGAAAACAATAATGTCATCACACCGTCCTACAAACTCCGGGCGGAACACCTTCTCGATCTGTTCGTTGACACGCTCCTTCATACTCTCGTAAGACGCATCGTCCGACGGCTTTTGGAAACCAAACGCTGACTCATTCTTAATCGCCTCCGCACCAGCATTCGTCGTCATAATGAGCACAGCATTGCGGAAGTCAATGTTGCGTCCGAAACTGTCCGTCAAGCGTCCCTCTTCCATGATTTGCAACATCATGTTAAACACGTCAGGATGCGCCTTTTCGATTTCGTCCAACAGCACGACAGAATAGGGACGCCGCCGAACTTTTTCGGTTAACTGCCCCCCCTCTTCGTAACCGACATAGCCCGGAGGCGCACCGACCAATCGGCTAACATTGTGCTTTTCCATGTACTCACTCATATCGAGTTGAATAAGCGCATCATCACTGCCGAACATAAATTCGGTGAGAGCTTTCGCCAAGAGCGTTTTTCCGACTCCCGTCGGACCTGCAAAAATGAACGCCCCTGTCGGACGCTTCGGGTCTTTCAATCCGCTCCGGCTTCGCCGCACCGCTTTGGAAATCGCCTTGATCGCCTCGTCTTGACTGATCACCCGCTTGTGCAGTTCCGACTCCATTTCCATAAGCCGTTTCGTATCTTCCGTCGTCATTCGGGTCAGCGGTACACCCGTCATCTTGGAGACCACTTCGGCAATCACCGGCTCATCGACGATGCCGACTTTGTCTTTCAACTTTTTGATTGCCTCATTCTTTTTCTTAGTGATTTCCTCCATTTTGTTCCGAAGAACCAAGGCTTGCTCAAAGTTTTGTTCGGCAACCGCCGCTTCTTTTTCCTTACCGAGGGCGGTGAGTTCGGCATCCAAATCCGTGACGCTGGTCGGCTTCATCATCGACTTCAGATGAATCCGTGCGCCCGACTCGTCGATTACATCGATCGCCTTGTCCGGCAAACAACGTCCCGTGATGTACCGGTCGGAAAGTTCCACCGCCGAGTGCAGCGCATCGTCCGTAATTTGAACGTGATGGTGCTTTTCGTATCGGTCTCGCAACCCCCTTAAAATGTCGACTGTTTCCTCTTTGCTCGGCGGTTCGACCAGCACGATTTGAAAACGCCGGTCAAGCGCACTGTCCTTTTCGATATACTTTCGGTACTCGTCGAGTGTGGTCGCCCCGATACACTGGATTTCCCCTCGGCTTAACGCCGGTTTGAGAACATTGGACGCGTCCATTGCACCTTCCGCACCGCCTGCTCCGACAATGGTGTGAAGTTCATCGACGAAAAGGATTACTCGGCGAACTTTTCGGACTTCGGACATCAACGCTTTAATTCGTTCTTCGAACTGTCCGCGATACTTCGTCCCGGCGACCATCATAGCGAGGTCGAGCGCGATTACGCGGTAATTGCGTAGCAGTTCCGGTGCGTTTCCGTCGGCGATCATTTGGGCGAGTCCTTCGGCGATGGCTGTTTTTCCTACACCGGCTTCGCCGAGCAACACCGGATTGTTCTTTGTGCGGCGGCTCAAGATTTGCATGGTGCGCTCGATTTCTTTTTCTCGACCGATGACGGGGTCGAGTTTTTTCTGTTTGGCGAGTTCGGTCAAATCGCGTCCGAAACTATCTAGGGCGGGCGTTTTCTTGTTGTCTCGCCGTTGTGAAGGATTCCGTCCGCCACGGATTTCTTCTTCCATTTCGTCGTCATCGGCAAGAGCGATGTTTCCTCCCATATCGACGTCGTGTCCGAGCAGGTCCATTACTTCTCTTCGGACGTCTTCGAGTTGCAGTCCGAGGTTTAGCAGGACTTGTGCGGCGACTCCTTCCTGTTCGCGTAGGAGTCCGAGGAGGATGTGTTCGGTACCGACGTAACTGTGGCTGAGGTTACGTGCTTCTTCGACGGCGTATTCTAGCACTTTTTTGGAGCGCGGCGATTGCGGGAGTCGTCCCATCGTCACGGTATCTGGACCGCTTCGGACGAGTTTTTCGACTTCGTGTCGTATTTTTCTTAGGTCGATGTCGAGGTTTTTCAGAACATTGGCGGCGATACCTGTACCGTCTTTGATGAGACCGAGCAGTAGGTGTTCTGTTCCGACGTATTCGTGATTGAACCGTTGGGCTTCTTGGTTGGCGAGTTGCATAACCTTTCTTGCCCTATCGGAGAATCTTTCGTATGGCATATCGTTTTGGTGTAAATACGTTCCGTCCAATGGTCTGAAACGATGTTCCTATTATACCTTATATTCTGTTAACCGCAATACTAAAAATGGAAAAATTGCTAGAAGGGGGGAACCTCTAAAGATCGAAATTTTTATATTGATGTGTGCCGAAAACTCAACGAATCGACTCTTTGCGCCCTTTGCGTAACCCTTTGCGTACTTTGCGGTTAAATCTTTTTTTCTAACCGCAAAGTACGCAAAGAATCCGCAAAGAACGCAAGGAATTTGTATTATTAGAGGTTCCTCCTATTTTTTGACCGCAAGGAACGCAAATGATGTAAGGGAAACCTCTAATAAGGCTTCCGCCGGGAAATGATATACCCATTAGACAGTCCCTCCGTCATTGGGGTGTGTCAAAGTTTATGTGGACTCACAACATCAGCGAGCGGGGGGCATTAGCCCCCCGATGGAAAACCAACACGCCCTCAACGGGGGGCTAACACTCAGGGCTGACGCATCGATTTTTCCAAATCCCTATTTTTCAAGCGTATAAACGCAGAAAAATGTGTCATTTTTGATTTAGAGTATCACATATTGTGGACTTTATCCTCGCAAACTTTGGACGCAATGTTTATTGGGACAACAAAACTTATCGAGGTCGTCCGTGAATGGCTTTGTGGGCTTCATGTTCCTTAAAAAGAAAGAAAAATCAACGAAGAATAATGATTGACAAAAAGAACGTCAAGACTAAAAAGACACAAGGGATTTTTGTCGTTTTTTTGCTTGTAAACCCTTTTAGTATAAGGAGTTACTAAATTTACAAAAGTCTAGTTAACATGTAATTTTCACACGCCAGGACTGTAACCCGACCGATCACAATACAGATTCGACCAAGCCGACGTTCCCCAGAGCGAAGCATCATGCACATACACCGGTTCGTCGGCAATCTGTTCCCATTCGCCGAAATACTTGAGCCGGTCATAAGCCATCGTCCAAATGCAATCCTTATCGTCCGCTTCGCAACGTCCCTGAGCCGAACCGCCGCAAGGACCGTTACGCATCCCCTTAGAACAACGCCCCATCGGACAAAGATACGCAATGTTCGGCAACGCACAATCACCGCAATCTTGACAACCGTAAATCGTGTGCTTGACATTGTCTTCAACGAAATGGAGCAACTTGTACAAAACTCCCTGCTTGCTCGGATTAGGATGCTTTTCAGTAGGGTCTTTCTCCAATAGACGATATATCTTTGCAATGAAATTGTACAATCCGCGATTCTTCTGAAAGCCGACGGCATGAACCAACCGTGAAAAACGATAAAACAAGTTGACGTTTTTCGTTTTGCGCCGGAGCTTCCGCTCCGGGCTCTGTGAACATTTATCCTCTATGTCAATAAACTGCTCTTCCTCAAAGCAGTAAAACTCGTCCGGTTGTCCATACTGAATTTCCTCATAGAAGAGTTTCCAATCGTCCGGCGAGAATGTTTCCGACAATTCGATAATCTCGAAAAACTGTTCCGGCTTGTCCAATCCGCCGAGATAACCCGCCTTGAAGCCGAGACCGCGAAATACGGCAAGTTGCTTCGCCGCAAATTCCTGAAAGTATTTTTTGCCCTTGTCTTCGCCTCCCGCATATTTTTCGACATCGGCAAGATGTGCATCACTCACAACGCAACCGGCGAGTTTGCCGGAGTGAAACAGTTTTGCGACCGTTTTATTCAAGACATAAACATTCCCTATAACCGGCGTGTCCAAGTTGTGATGCTTGAGAAACAATTTGATTTCATTAAACTTCCGCATGTCGTATCCGAGTTGCGGAAGTACCCAGCCGGCACCCGCCTTGATTTTGCGGAGCATTTTGACATACTGCGGAATGACTTCGTTTTCATATTTCTTGAAGGGACTGACTGCACAACCGGTAAAAAAATTCGTCGGATTCAGTTTGTCGATCTTTCCACGGCGGTTAGGAACTTCGAGTCCCGCATTCATTTTCGTAAGCATGTCGATGAGTGCAACGGAATCAATATCGAACACGCCCGGACTGCGTTTGGGGTATCCGCCGGTGGGTAAATCGCCGGTGAGGGCAAGGATATTGTTCACGCCTTCGGCGGCGTATTTCCAAGCGGTGCTTTCGAGAGCGATTCGGTTTCGGTCTTTGCAAGTCAAGTGAACGACGATGCGTGAGACGTATTCGGCAAGTTGTCCGGTGAGCCAGTCGGGCGGGAGCATCGGACCGCCGCCGGGGTTATCCGTGATGGAAATCCAAGCGATTCGGGCATCGGACAGCAAAGCATTTGCAAGTGAAAGCGAATATGCTGTTTTATCCGAATCGGGAATCCCTCGGCTGTTGACGACTTCCGTTCCGTAAAGAAACGGCGAATATGAATCTTGTATGCGGGTACGAAAACTGTCGGTAGTGGTCATGTGTTAATGCTCACGGCGGGTACCATTCTGACATTATACTAAAAAAACAGAACTGCGTTCGTAGGAACGTCGTAAATTTCGGGTGTGTAAAAATAAAGAGGGTGCAGCGCCGCGAGCGGGGGCGTTAGCCCCCCGTTGGGTTGCGAAGTGTGTTGGTTTGCCAACGAGGGGCTAACGCCCCCCGCTCGCTTGCACTACATCCACTTTATTTTTACATACCCGTGTCCACACGCTGACACTCTCCAGCAGAGTTCGCTTTTGCTTTAGGGCACCTCTAATAATCAATTTTTTATCTTGTTTTGTGTATTTACAGTATCAACCAAAATGTACAATCAATTTTTAGAGGTTTTCTATCGCAAACCTACGATGCGGCTTACGATTGCGGCTCCGAAGCTCATCGCACGTTCACAGCGACCTTGGCGGCAGTACCGAATTCGTTGAGTCCGTCAATCACCACCCGCACCGCAAGCGTAATCTTGCCCAACCCCATTCCTCTTACCGTCGCCGTTGTACTGCCTAAATCACGGTCATCAACCGTTACGCCGGAAGGCAAAGCCTGCCAGTCCCTGCCGTTCAAACTGCCGATTTCGTACGTCGCTCCCGGCACCGGTGAAGCATCCCAGGTCAGTGTGACCGGCGTATCCGGACTAACAGTCCTAGACGATGCTTTCAGTTTCTTTACCGCAGGAAAAGCCTTGTTCGTATTGCCACTGGCTCTGGCAACTGCGGAGTACACGTCGCCGTCTTCATTAGAAGTAACGGCGTACACCTCAAATCGAAACTTCTGTTTGTTCGACAAACCCTCCACGAGATAACTCGTCACATTGTTGCCCACAGATTTGACCTGAATGGCTTCGCTGTTTCTAGCACTGGGGAACACCCGGATTTCGTAGCGGAGGAGTCCCGAAGCAGAAGCAGGAGCAACCCAATTCAAGGCAACGGAATTGTCTCCGCCGGTCGCTTTGAGTTTCGTAGGATTGGTGCCCCTTGCCAACTTTCCGGACTTTGCCGTAACTTTTACCACTTTGTTTGCCGCAACGCCGGCAGCATTCTTGACAGTAATCTCGAACTTGTAACTTTTGTTACTGTCCAATCCTGTCCACTTGAATGACGTAACCCCGAAGACAGTAATGGTTTCGCCTGTCGTTAGGTTCTTGATGTTGTACTCGAAGTTTCCGTCGACTTGATCCCAGGAAAGATTAACCGAGTTCGCAGCGTTGGTTTTGTTGTTGTTCTTCGCTTTGATTTTGTTGTTCGGCGCCGCGGCGGCGTTGCCGGTGTGGGACAACGTCGTTTCCGAGACAGCACTGTCGCCGTAATTACCTGCTCCCTTTGCGGTGACGCGGACAGGCACTTCGCCTGTTTGCGGTCCGGTAATTTCCGCCCTCGCTGCACCGGGAGTGAGCGTTACACCCGACGTAACCCATTCATCTCCGTTGTACCACTCAACGATGTAACCGGTTGCGTGCGGGACGGCGTCCCAACCGACGGTCAGACTGTTGCCGTTACTGGCTGCGATGACACCTGACGGCGGATCCAATCGAAACGCCTTTTTGGGAACACCTGCTTCCGCCTGCGAGAAACCGGAGTCGTCATAGTTGACTTTGTCTCCGATGGCTCTAATCCAGAAATAATAGGTCTCGTCGGCATCAAGCATTCCCAGAGACACCCAAGAATTATTGTTGGCGGACAGCTTGGTATCTGCTTCTGCTAACACATCGCTCTTGGCGTATGCAAGTTCATAGCCGCTGGCGTTTGCAACGGCGTTCCACATAACGAACACCTCGCCGTTTTCCAATACCAGCATTTCTTCGATTTTCGGAGTCGCCAGCATGGGCAAACTTTCAGTGGCAGAAACGGAAAGGGATGTCCAAGCCGACGTGCTTGTCGTGCTGCCGTTGCCTATTGCCCTGACCCAGAAGTAGTAGGTCTCGCCTGCTACAATTGGAGGGCTGTTGAGAGTGAACGTCCACACGTTGCCCACGGGAATTGCGGTGCCCGAAGCCGCCAAAGTTTCATCGTTGATCGTGCTCCACTTCACTTCGTAACCGTTGGCAATAGGATTATTTGTCCAGCCGATGACGATTTGTGTTGAAGATTTCGACTGGACGGACAGCACCGGCGGAGTGAGCGGTGTAACCGTTACGTCCGTCGGTGTTGCACTCACAATTTGCGTCGAATAAGGAGAATTAGAATAATCTCCTGTCCCGAGAGCCATCACACGAATGTAATACGGAATCCCTGTCGTCAAATTCGAAACGTCGGCATTAGTAGCGTTACCAGCGGCATCTGGTACTACTGTTATGGCGCCCGTAAAATCGACATTGGTAGCGTACTGTATCCTGTAACCGGAGGCATTCGCGACGGTACTCCAACCGACGGTCAACGTCGTCGGATTTTTGCTCACCGCCGTTACGGTCGCCGGTGCAGTGAGCGGCGTACTAGGTTGTCCTAACTGGGCACTTACGGTTGCGGAAGCAAAAGGCATCCCGACGTATCCTCCCGCACCATTTGCCCAGACACGAATGAAGTACTCTTGCCCGCTCACCAGATTATTGATAGAGTCTTGAAATGCCCCGACTAACTGCGACTGGACGTTTTGCGTGAAGTCTCTATCCGTAGCCCATTGAACCGTGAAGCCGCTCGCTCCATTCACTTGCCCCCAACTCACCAATAACGATGTTGCGCTAGGTATTACCTGAACATTTTCGACGATCTTCGGTGCAAAAGCCGCAGAGTTATATTGGAAGGCACCCACGTCGTTTGTCGATGTGTTGTCCAACCTGTTACCGGCAATATCGTAATCTGTGGTACCCCAAGGAGCGAGCCAAGCCCAGCCTCCTCTCCCAACAAGCTGGGCAGTTGCTGTGGCGTTGGGCATAAGATTCCACGTTCTCCATGAGTCTTTTCCCCAGACATTGTTAGGATGTGCCACCGGAGTGGTGAAATAACTCATGTGGTCTTCGAGGAAATAGTAGTCGCTCAAGACCTGATCGTAACTGCCGGTGAGATTATGGACATTACCGGCAGGTCCGTCAGGAGCAATGTTTTGTGCAACTACCGTTCCGTGCAATACCAAGTATCCGGCTTGGTTTCTAATTCCTCCGCCTATCCCTCCTCCTGGGTCTTGTGTTTCGGCACTATTACCGACAATCGTGCAATACTCGAGGTGGGCTCGCGGTATATCATTCAAGTCGGTTGCTCCCCACAAATGGAGTCCTCCTCCGGCTCTATCGGCACGATTGCCCGCGATAACCGTATTGAAGGCGGTGAAATTTTTGCCGCCGACGGCTGCTCCGCCGAACAAAAAGACCCCGCCGCCATCCTTTACCGAGTAGTTTCCACAGACCCACGACCGCAACAGAGTGATTTCACTATCCTCACTGTAAATACCGCCGCCGGACGCTGCTGTACCGGTATTATCCCAATCGACGGTGTTGCCGATGACGTAGGAGTCATTTAGACTAACTCCTGCGGCGTTATAGACTGCAACGCCGCCGCCTTCGCCGTAAGCGGTATTGTTTTCTACTACCGTCGACGTGATTGTGGGCGTTGTACTGGCGTTTATGAAAATACCGCCGCCGCTTCCAGACGTTATCGTGCCGTTTGACTCTTTATTGCCAGCAGTATTCTGTGAAATGGTACTGCGTGCTATTGTCAGGGCGCCATCGGACCAACTGTAAATACCGCCGCCGTCGCCAAGAGCCGTGTTCCCAAAAACGATGGCGTTGGTCGCCGTTAACGAGCCGAATTGGCTATAAATGCCTCCGCCGACACCATGAGACTTGTTTGAAGAAACTGTGCTATCGGTAATGGTCAGCTCGCCCGTGTTGCTCCAAATACCTCCCCCTCGCAAACCTGCCTCGTTACCTGCGATTGTACTGTTGGTTACGGTAAGTACCCCTCCCATGTCGTTACTAATTCCAGCACCAAAACCCGTCCCGGTACTGACACCAGTACCGGGGTCAATCCCCGTTTTATTGTCCAGCACATTGCTGTCGGTCAGCGTCAGTGTTCCCCAGTTCTCGATTCCGCCCCCCCACTCAGTTGTTCGATTGTTCGATATAGTGGTGCCGTCTTGTATATTCATTACGGCACCTGCATCATTAAATATCCCGCCGCCCCACTGTCCGGTGCTTGTATTATTACTCACCGTGCTGCCGATAAGTGTCATCGTGCCGCCACCGGTGTTGCTAATTGCACCGCCCCTATTGGCAGTAACGTTGGAGTTAATTCCGCATTTAATCATTTTTAGCACGCCCTGGTTGCGAATCCCGCCGCCTTCTCCGTCACTGTTTCCTCCCTGTATAGTCAAGCCGCCTAGTGTAACCGTCGCACCAGGATTTACGTCGAAAACACGGTCACCGATCCCGCCTTGTGAACCTGCGATGAGTCTTAAAGGAGCATCTCCCCAACTGACGATTGTAACGCTACTCGCCGGCGCCAGCGTAGAACTGTTCATCGCCAGTGCTTGACCGCCAAGGTTGAGAGTGTTTGCGGCGGGCGTGTCCCCTGTTCGCACAACAATGAGGGTGTTGCCTGGTGTTGTTGTTACGAAGTGGTTAATGGCTGCTCGAAGCCCTTCCGTGTTAAATTGCCAATGTCCATCGACACCTAGTCCCTCCTCACTGATTTCGAGAACGGTGCCGCTTCTAGACTGGAACTGTTCGTACGTGCCTAGCCCGAGGTTATAATGTGCGTCAATGTCAGCGAACTCCAATACTGACACAGCAAGCATTTCTCGTGATTCGAGTTCTTCGATTCGGCAGATGCGTGTGCGTTTTCTTTTAGCCGCCGCACTTGTGCGGTGCGTGCGCCGAATGAATTCGGTCGCCAAATTGCCCCCCCCCCCAAGTTAACTATTTTAACATTTTGAAGGGAAGACTGAACGGCGGTGAAAAGGTTGGTGAAAGATTTCATGGCAGGGGATAATGGTTAGTGGTTAATTAGCGCAAGAGAAAACATTGCACTGATGATTGTAACAGATGTTTCGGATGGTGCAAGAGGTTCGGAATGGCAAGCGATCGGGGGGCTAATGCCCCCCGATCGCTTTCTCACTTGCCCGCATGCGCAATGCTGAAAATGCCCACAATTTTTTTACACATCCTTGACACACCCTGTAATGCGCCTCTCCCACAAATCTTTTTAACATGGTAAAATCATGACGCACAAGGGCAATCGCATTCCCTCAGAAACAAGCCTATGAAGATTCTATTCGCAAGCAGTGAAGTCGTACCCTTTGCCCGAACAGGCGGATTGTCGGATGTCAGTGCAGCACTCCCTATCGCACTCGAACGTCTCGGACACAATGTTACCGTTGTCATGCCCGCCCATCGGTCGGTCTTCAACAGCGGACTTAACCTCCGAGACACCGGTATCCGCTTTCCCGTCTCCGTCGGCAGTAAAACGGTGCAGGCAAAAATCTGGAAAGAAAGAATTCCCGACAGCGACGTGCCAATCTATTTCGTCCAACAGGACGACTACTTCAACAGAAACGAACTCTATACCGAAAATGGACACGACTACGACGATAACAGCGAACGCTTTATATTTTTCAGCCGGGCAGTAATGGAAATGATTTCGGTCATGGGAATCCAGACCGACATTCTCCATTCCAATGACTGGCAGACGGGACTTATTCCGGCACTGCAAGCCGTTCTTTATCGACAAAAGACTCCTTACGAAAGAATTGCGACGGTACACACCATTCACAATTTAGCATATCAAGGGATTTTTTGGCACTGGGATTTGATGTTGACAGGGATCGGTTGGGAACACTTTACGTTTGACGGTTTGGAGTTTTACGGCAGATTGAATTTGATGAAAGCCGGCGTGATGTTCGCCGACGGAATCACGACGGTCAGCCCTCAATATGCGCTGGAAATCCAATCTTCTGCTTTCGGTTACGGAATGGAGACGGCGTTGCAGTACCGTAGTCCGATGTTGCGAGGTATTCTGAACGGAGCATGCATGAAACGGTGGAATCCTGAAACCGACCCTTACATTGCCGCACCCTACAATGTGGACACCGTTTTGGAAAAGAAACCTATCTGCAAGAGCGACTTGCAAGCGATGCTGGGCTTGAGACAAAGCAGTAGTGCGCCGCTTTTCGGAATAGTCAGCCGATTCGCTTATCAGAAGGGGATCGACTTGGTTGCCGAAGTAATTCCGCTCTGGGTCGAAAAGCATGGTGTCCAATTTTGTCTTTTGGGCAAAGGGGACCGGCTTTTAGAGGAGCGGCTTTCGGCGTTGGCGAATAAATATCCTGAAAACGTTGCGGTACGGTTCGAGTTTTCGGACGAACTCTCGCACAAGATCGAGGCGGGGGCGGACTTGTTTATTATGCCGAGCCGATATGAACCTTGCGGTCTGAACCAGATGTACAGTCAGATTTACGGCACGATTCCGTTGGTGCATTACACCGGCGGACTGGTGGACACGGTAACGGATTTGACTGATGAAACATTGGTAAACAATACGGCGACGGGTTTTGCTTTTATGTCGGACGACGCGTATGGTTTGAATACCACGATTTGGCGGGCGTTGGATGTTTTCTGGCATAGAAGAGAGGTCTGGTATCAACTGATAAAGAATGGAATGCGGCAAGACTGGTCGTGGGCGAAAAGCGCCATCGAGTATGTCCGATTCTACGAAAAATTGATAAAGAAGTAGATTTAGCCGGAACTCCGGTGAACAGAACCGTAAGGCTTTCGCCGGAAAATAATATACCTCAAACAGGAGCTGGAGTTGTTTTCTTTGCGTCCTAAAAATGCAATTTTATGAAAATCGGATTAGTCGGTTACAAGAATTCGGGAAAGAGTCTGCTGTTTCAATGGCTTACAGACGTTGCACATGATCCCTCTCTTTCGCACAGTTTGCGGTCGGCAACGGCAGCAATTCCCGAAGAACGATTCGCTGCCCTGACAACAATCTATACTCCGAAAAAGATTACCTACGCCGGACTCGAAATCGTCGACACGCCCGGACTTGCACGCGATCAGCATGGCAATCCCGGTCGTCTTGCCCGGCTCCGGGAAGCCGATGCGCTCGTTTGGGTCATTCCGGTCTTCAATGGTTCCGATCCCGAAAAAGAAATCGCCGCTTTCCGAGATGAAACTATCATTGCCGACTTGGAAATCGTCCTCAATCGTATCGAAAAAGTGATTGACCAAAATCGGCGTCCAGTACCGAAAGCGGAACATGATAGATTGGAATTTGAACTTTCGGTTCTCGAACTTTTACAGGCAGGACTCGAATCTAACAATCCGCTGAAAGAAGAACAGTTGACGCTGGAGCAACAACGCGTCGTGAAAGGTTTCCGCTTGCTCAGCGGTAAGCCGGGAATGATGATCATCAATACGCCGGACGACGAAACCGACTTGGAACAGTATAAGCGATATTCGCAACCGGATGCGCCGGCGATTGCGGTCAGTATTTCGCTTGAATCGGAACTTGCCGCAATGCCGCCGGAGGAAAAGTCGGCTTTCTTGGAAGAGATGCAGTTGCCTTCGAGTAACAAATCGTCGGTAATCCGCACAATTTTAGATGCGTCGGGGCAGATGACATTCATCACGGCTGGCGAGAAAGAACTGCGAACGTGGCTTCTTCCGAAAGGCGGCACCGCTTGGGAAGCGGCGGGTTCTATTCATACCGACATGGCGAAGGGGTTCATTCGTGCCGAGGTGATGAGAGTGGAGGATTTAATTCGTTTGGGCAGTGAGCGGGCTGTGAAAGCGGAAAATCTCGTCCGTCGGGAGCCGAAGGACTACATCGTCCGAGACGGCGATATAATTCTGTTTCATTTTAGTTGAAGCGAAGTTACAGCCCCGGCGGGAAAAAGTTCACAGAGCCCGGAGCGGCAGCACCGGTGCTACCGCACCGGGCTCTGTTTGTTCTTTGATAATTGTTTGTTTTTCGATAATTAGACTTGTTGCATAACCCACTGTGTCATTCCCGCAACGACGGAAATCTAGACGAAACGCCTAAAAAACTCTCTTCTAGATTTTCCTGTCCTGTTTTTACCGTCTACCGCTACTCTCCGAAGACCGCTTTCACCGCACGCAACGGTGAAACATGAGTATTCATAAAAATAATCTCCCGCGACAGTACATCTACGCCCACTCGAAACGGCTCCAAAGGAATCTTTTCCTTGACAAACTCCTCACGAAACAACGTCTCGCCAGAACGCTTGTCAACGCCCATAAGCCATATCGAAGTCAAACGCCGTTGCGCAACGTTCTCGACGACCGTATCATCAGCCGCAATAGCAAAAAGCATAACCGGCAAACAATCAGGAACGTCCAACAACCTAAACATCTTTTCAACAAGCACCGGTTCCGCCCAACAAGCATTTCCCTCCGAATCGAACAACATCATCGCTCCTACGTCAATAGACACCCCCATAACATTGTTGACCTGCCGGAAATTGCGGCGCACCCGTCTGCCCTCCTCGCCCAGCGATACAACCTCATTCGTATTGCGAATATTCGTTCCCTTCGTAAACAATACCAAAAACCGGTCACCAACAATCTCGACATCGCATCTCATTCCAGACATATTTTCCGGCGGGACAAACTCCAATATCTTGTTATTTTCGGGTAACAACTTTTTCTTCGTCAGCAAGTCATAAACCTGCAACGACTTGGTATCCCAAGTCGCAACGGAAAGGAATCGGTCGTTCCCAAACGTTTGGAGCATTGACACAGACCTCACTCCGTCGTCAAGCGTTTCGGTCAGTAAGTTCACCCCCGGCGTGTTTGATACCATCCTTGCACGGCGTTCCCTGTCGTGAATGTCTCGAAGGTCGGCAATTTTAAGAGAATAATTGCCGCCGCTCTGCTGCATAAAAGCAATGTTCGTTCCGTAAATATAGATTCCGCCGTCGGGCATTCCGGCATTGGCAAGTTCTCTCCCGCTTATCGGATCGACCGCAACGACTTGTCTCGCATCAGGAAAAGCAAGAAACAGATTGTCATCGTCTCCCAGTATAGTGCAACTGTTATAGAGGATTTTCCGCGTCCAAAGTGTTTGACCAGTCAACGGATCGAGTGCGTGAACACCATTTGCATCCCAATAACAGACAGCATACGGCGAAACAAAGACCGAACTCTTGGGAAACGGCATCATACCGAGATTGGGACGCTGGTTAACATTGTTAATCCTTGCGCTCGCAAGAGTCGAGAAGGGCATTGAAGTCAACACTTTCGACCAGAGTACCCCTTCCGATTGCGGTGTTGTATCGACGGCAATCATCGAAGTTCCGTGCACAAGCAGGCGGTAATTTCCCAAACCTTTGATGTACGTTGCGAATTCACCGTTGTATCTATTGTTATGTGCTTGCGACTGAGATTCTGTGTATCCTGTTGAAATCGTCGGCGGTAATGCGACCCGCCATTGTTCTCGACCGGCAAGGTCACTTCGGCATAAGAAGAAGCCCGACGGTCCCTGCTTGATGAAATAATTGTATAACTCCGATTCTGATTCAAGCGGCGACAACACCGGAAGCGGCATCGGCGCATCGCCGGGGCGCGTTATGCCGGGATTCTGTGCATTGGCGACGAGTCTGGCGACGATTTGGTCGATTTCATTTCTATCCTGCGCCGGCGGTAGATTTTGTAGATGTGTTGAGAGAGGAACCTCCTGTACATCAACCTTCGATTTCCAAACCAACGGAGGGGGCAGTTCCGACCATGATGGTTGAGGCGTCTTTTCCCGAAGAACCAAGGCGAGAGGCAAACGGTGCTGAACATATGCTTCGCATAGATTTTCTTTCGCTCTTTCCGCCGATGCCGTATTGCGGAAAATGTGCGTAAACATTGACCAACGTTGGACTTCTGCCGGTTGTTCGACAGAGCCGGTGTATCGGGTAAATGCAAAAGAGTGTGCACGCGCGGAGGAGGGTATCCCTACGGTAAAACGTAGTAAAAACATTTCGGCGAGTTCTTCCCAAACTGACTTGAGTTCAGGACGCATCGCAATACTCTGCTCTGCCAAGCAACTTAAAGCCCGATGCAACTGCGCCGAATGATCGGCACTCACCGGAATCAACATCGTGTGATTCTGTCCAAAGGCAAAAACCTTTTCCAGTATAGCGGCGATTTCTGCTTTGTTGCCCGACTGCCACGCTCCCGACTGGAGTGCGCCTTCGATTTGGGCGTGCAGAATCTCCCCCCACTCTTCGGGAAACTCGGCAAGCGATTCTAGTTCCTCACTGGCGTGCGCCCAAGTTGGATAATCTTTCCGCATCGCTTCGAGCAGATTTCTCCGAAGAGCATCGGCGGCTTCGACCGTATGCTTCACCTTTAACGAGGCGCGGAACGACTCTATCGCTTCGGTCAGTTTGCCTTCCGATTTAAGGATCCGTCCCTGATAGAGCAAGCCTTCGGGATCATTCGCGTCGGCTTGGAGCAACGCTTCGGCACGTTGACGCAGCGGCTCCTTTTGATAGAAACTCGAAATTTGCGTTGGCGATTGCGAAAAGAACCGCCCCTTGATGCCGACGAGATTACCAAATTGTATCGGCTGACGAAAAGCGTCGTCTGCGGACACGGTCGCTGTCGAGTCGGCGTCTTGTTCGTTACCGGGTATTCCAGACCTGCGGATTTGTCTCTCAAAAACGACGTTGTCGCCGATTTGTATTTCGATGCGTCCTTCAAATCTCCATTCTCCGCCGCCTGCCGCCCTTAATGGGGGTACCGGCAACGGCGGGGCAGGCAACGGCGGTATCGGTAACATCTCCGGCAACATATCGTTGAGAAACCGTAGCATGTCCACTTCGTCTGCGGCAAGTTCCTCTGCAACGAGTTCTTCTGCCAGCGGTACGATTGCCGCCCCCGACGCGTCGAGCCAAGTCAGCGTACCGTCATTCAAATCGGCAACGGCAAGATGTCCGTCCGTAAAGGGAATAAAGTATTGTTCACCGCTGCGTACACCGATGCCCGCCGGTTTCAAATTGGCAGGGAACCGGCTTGCAATGGTAGTCAAGTCTTCGCCGGTGGTCATATCAATCGTCATAATGTTGACCGGCGTAACTAAAAAGGCTTTATCGTTGTGAATACCGGCAACGTAGAGAGTGTTTCCCCGCGAAACGGTCTGCTCCCAAAGAAATTCTCCTGTAACGAGGTCAAGACAAAAGAGCGTCGGACGATCCGGCGGGGCAACCAAAACTCGTTGCCCGTCGATCATCATGCTAGGAACCTGCCAACCGCTTTCAGCGAAGATATGTTTGATTGCATCTTCGTTTTGTGTCCGATGAAAAAGGGGCAACTGCCGTTGCCGCATAAGATTCATTGCGTTACGGCGGTTCGGTTCGACGGGACGTGTTGCCGGCGAGTAAGTGTAACACCAAATCGGGGTAAGTGTCGTTGCATCCAAAGCGGCAATAACGCCGCTGCCGGTACCGCAGACGACAATTCCTTCCGCCGCCGAAGGGAAGAGCGGATAGGTGCGCCGAATATCAATCGCTGAAGAATCGCCGACATGAGCGAAAGGCTGCCGCACAATAAGCCTGCCGGTTTGAGGTTCCAATACGAAGAGTTGTACTAGTCCATCGGTTTCGCCGATCACATAAAGCCGACCTTGAAGCGGAAGCGGTGCACCGAGGAAGGTCGTTTCAAAGAAGACTTTCTCATCGTCCGTAAAGATATTTTCATCGACGGTAACTTGTCCAGCCGGAATGTTTCGCTGTCGCGGTCCCAGTATGTCATTGATATATTTTTGAACATAAGGAAACTTTCCAACCTGCCAGAGTATTTGTCCAGTTTTGACGTTTCGTGCTGTAAGGGTGTTGCCCGGCGCATAGCGTAGGTCTTCGCCGCGCCCTTCCAAATTGGGAAGACGCTGCATGCCTCCCTGTATATCGTGTCCGTCAACACTGAAAAGCCGCTCGCCGTCGCTGCTCAACTGCTGGGCGATGCGGTCATGCCAAAAGTAGAGCCGAAGTGCTGGCCGGAGACTCTGATGGAAGGATGTCGGTGCCAGCGGCAACGTTCCACCTTCGGGTCGGCGATATTCCGATTCGCCGACTATCCAAAGCCGTTTGCCCGAATGCGCATCGACGGCTATCGTTTCGCCGGGAGGAGTACGTGTGATAAAAAGATCGCCGACGACTAGCGGTTGCGATGCCGGAATGTACACGTCATGACGGCTTCGCATCAATCGGACGAGTAAGTCCGTTTCCTGTTTCCATTGGATACGGTGAAAAATCGGAACTGTCCAGTTTTTTTCCAATAGCGGGGCGGTCGCTTTTGTGCTGATGTTTTGCGAAGGTGTGCCCGGCGGTATCTGCCAGCCGCTCTGTTCAAGCCAAGCCGACGCCGACGTCTGGCGTTGCATTTCGGCAGCGTGCTGCATGTTGGCTTGCGATTCTTTTAGTATTTTTTCCAGTGCTGGTTTCAATGAATCTGGAACCGCCGGGTGCAACCGTTGTAATCTGTCGAGAGTAAGAAAAGCGGCGGCGTAATCTCCTCGTTCAAATTGGGACAGTCCGATGAGGAACGTTGCGGTGGCGCCGGAGGTTGTCGGAAAATACTTTCGGGCGACTGGTACGACATCGTCGAGTGAGCCGGCGTCGGCGGCGTTGTCGAGCAGTCGTCGGGCGGTCGGTTCGTATTGGAAAGTGTAGAGGTCTTTTGCTTCTTTGGGCAGTCTTCGTAGCCGGTCGATGATGTCATCGTTTAGCGTTTGGTGCAGTGTACGGTCGGGTTCTTCTTCTGTTGGTGGGGGAATGATGAAGGGATAGTTTGTTGTTTCGAGGATTGTACCGAGTAGTTGTGCGGTTTCGGTGGTACGTCCGGCGTCGAGGAGTCGATCTGCTTGTTCGAGTCTTCTGGTGAGTGAGCGGTCGGGAGTGAAGAGGGACTCATACAGTGTGTTCGTTTTTTCGGAATTTTCGGCTTCTTGAGCGGTTCCGATCGGTAACAGACTGCAAACTAATAGGAGAAAAACTATTCGATACATAATTGATATTGTACCAAATTTTTTGTTAACGGAGCAGGGTTAGGCTTCCGCGGGAAAGTGATATACCCGTTAGAAAGTCCCTCCGTCATTGGGGTGTGTCAAAGTTTATGTGAACTCACAACATAAGCGAGCGGGGGGCATTAGCCACCCGTTGGAGTACGAAACGTGTTGGACATCCAACGGAGGGCTAACGTCCCCCGCTCACTTTCTCACTTGCCCGCTCGCTAGCGCAATGCTTAAAATACCCACAAATTTCGAGAGTGTATCATAGAATTAGCGTACTATCCTTCCCTTCTCTTGTTTTGTGCGGGGGCGGTATTGTTTGATTTCTTAGCGGTAGATACAAGTCTCGAAACATGTCCAAGGTGGGACGCAGTTCGCCGATAGTGTAGGGCACAATAGCATTGTACACATCGTGAAAATTATGAACCGCTAACCCTATCTGTTTGAGATGATTGGTGCATTGCATTCTTCTTGCGGCTTCTCGGGCGGCTTGCACGGCGGGCAAGAGGAGTGCGATGAGCATACCGATGATGGCGATGACGACGAGAAGTTCGACGAGGGTGAAGACACCGTGAAAGCGAGCGGGGGGTGTCAACCCCCCTCGTTATACCCCACAAGTATTTGACTTTGGCATGCACCGGCAAGATACGCAAGATGCAAAGGCTAGGCAGCATTGTGATAGCGATGGCAGATGGGACAATGAGCAGTTTGGAGAAAACAAGTTG
>Ga0099364_10001746_pt1 | contig 35419 bp, 23 predicted proteins | sample TergutTh196P3_FD_73070 | JGI IMG/M metagenome (GOLD analysis project Ga0099364, IMG submission 73070) | Microcerotermes parvus P3 segment gut microbial communities from Pointe-Noire, Republic of the Congo - Th196 P3 | ecosystem: Host-associated > Arthropoda: Insects > Digestive system > Gut ... | reverse complement strand
CATGTTAGTTTATTTTTGTACGAATGAGTATTGAATTTATATCATAAGGAGGTTAGTTATGTATAAAAAATTGATTATGGTGAGAATTGTATTGTGTATTGTTTTGTTCTTTGCGTTCGTTTGTGTAACGGAAATATTCGCTTCGCCGATTCAGGATGAACAAGCAAAAGCAACAGAGGACACAAGCGAAACGGAAATGGTCGAAGGCGCGCAAAGCGCTTCGCCGGATGTAGTTTTGGAAGAAAGGAGGGAAACGGAAAGTGAAAATTCAGCGCCAGTCGAGGAAAAACGGCGTGAAAGACGTAGAATAATAGCTGTTGGAGATTTACCGGAGGATCACGACCCATCTTTAGTTTTGAGAAAAGGGCGGACTATTGATGTTTTCTTGAATGGCGTTATTGATAGCGGAACATCTCTTGAAGGTATATGTACCTTCGATATTTATGGAATCGTTTATGATGATTCCGATCAAATTATTTTGATTCCACCATATACACGTATTCGTTGCTTGTACGAAATTTCCGGGGAGCAGGATAGAATTAGAATGTATTTTACTGTCATTGATATGGGTTTAGAGCCAGTCGGCTATAATGCATCAGTCCGATTTTCCGATCCTCCGCGCGCAACCTACGTTGGAAGCTTCAATATAACAAGTTTGAGTAGCGCTGACAAAAAAAGAATAGAAAAAGAATATTTGCAATTACGAAAGCAATTGTTTTCATCTCCCGTAATAAGCGCGGAACTAATTTTAAGGGTCGAATCCGAAGATCGCAAACCCAAATATGGCAAAATCATATTTAACGAAAACGCTTCTGGAGACAGGACGGTATCAATTGGATCGGCATACAAGATGATTCTTCAGGTAGAAAAAGATATTTTGTTTTCAAGAGCTTTCATTCCCCGAGGAAGTCATATGATTCGTTCAATTGAGAGAAGCCGTATAAAACGGCATTGATTTTGAGATTGCTAAAATATGAGTAGCTAAATAAATATATTTTGTGTTATTCTTAACCTAACTAAATGAATACCTATCCGTTAACAGGCAGATACCGGCTCTTATGGTTTTACAGGGTTATTGACAAAGGAGTGTTTTACATGTTTTCAAAACATAAACGTGTTGCTTTCGTTTTCTCGTTATCTGTCGTATCAGCTATAATTATTTTTGTAGTATATATTAATTTGCTCTCAAGCAGAACAATATATTATAAGGGTACTGATATACCTATTGTTGAAGGAGCGGTCATGACTCCGGACATTGCAGTGCTTTCGGCGCTTCGTAATGCAAGAGCTTCTGGAATGATGTTTTTGAAAGATAATATTGACATGACATTTGAACAGATTATGGATGTATGGCCAGGTCTTAACGTTGGTAATACCAGCTTCGATCAGTATATGGAGAACCCACTGAGATTAAAGGATTATAGTTTCTTAGTAGTCCCTGACCCTGAAACTCGCGAACAAATGCTTCTTATCGGGACAAGAATAGGAGATCCAAAGCTTGCGAGAAAGGTGATAGACCTGGATGGCGCCGCTATTTTGGGACCCACAGGTCTTTCATTCACTGATACTGATGGTTTTGTTTACATGCGTATAAAATAAACAAGACGTATTCTGTTCAAGCGGCAAGTTAGTAATTAAAATGAACTCCCAATAAGTGTGGTATAGGTCAATCAGCTAATAATCTCAATAGAAACGTTTAAGGAAGTGAGAATGTCTTTCAGAGGTTTTGTGAGATTGCAGACCTTCCACGAACCACTAGCCTTTGATTGCGTAATTGTCGAAGTACGAAATAATACATCTTTTACGTTGAACCTCTTAATCAGATCGCTTTCCACCAATTTGGCATTAACCTTGTGGTAGATGAGCAACGCGAGGAACTCGATGAATGCCCATCCTTCCTGTGCGCTATATGATGTTTCATACTTCATGTCAAACCCGAGCGTGTTTTTATGCGCGTCAAACATTTCTTCGATTTCCCATCTGGTTTTGTAATTCAGATACGTATCCTTGGCTGAGGCATTAGATTTTGTTAGGAGCATCGTCACCCCAAAGCACTCCGTGTCCGATATTACCTGACTCATCAAATCATCAGATATCAACCCATCCTTATCCTGCATTTTTGTCATGTAATTTTCCATCAGGTATTGTCTACGTTCGTTATCATAATATGTATATACTGTACAACCGTCGTACTTCTGCTGATTAATCTCGGCATGATATATCAAGCGTTTGTGGTATGAAAAGCAATTATTGAGTACTTTTTCATAAGCGGAAAATTTCTTGAGTTCATTTGGCACCAGTTTGGTATTTTTCATGAGCGGCAAAATGAAGTCTGTACCCTCAATTAGCGAGATGTTTTTTGCTGAGAAAAAACCCTTGTCTAATATAATCAAGCACCCTTTCACTCCGATTTCATCTAATGCGGTCTCAAATGCAGCCTTGTCAGACATACCTCCGGGAGCAACCAAGAAGTATATTGGCATCCTTTTTTTTCTGCTATACGCATATATCAAACGGATTTGTGATTTTCCGATGTGTCCTGGCGAATACCCTTTTTCGCTGAAAGGATTCAGCCTTGCACCATTGATAAAGCTTGACCCATCAAAGATAACTGCGCCACCGTCGCAATTGGTATATTCCCTCATGAACTTTAACATACCGCTTCTATGTAGTGACAACTTGCTCAGAAAACTTGAAACTGTATTCTTGCTTAGATGTACTTCCGGCAAAAGTACAGAGATTGCCGACTTCATGTAAGTAACGTCCATATCCTTCGAGGGTATATTCCCCAGTAGCTTTAGAACCGCCATTACGTATATCCGTATGAAATCTGTAGGAAAGCACTCTCTAAGCTTTGCAAAAATATCCTGACTTGAAGCCATTATAATCCGCGTTGCCCCGTATTCCTTGGTGATGTACTCAATCGGCTCCGCTTCTTTTCTGTTTGGTACAAAGCCAATCCCTTCATATATCTTGCCTACGCAACCGAGTGATCTGCTCTTCGATTTCTTCGTTTCTTTGTCATAATACCCTTCCACTTTATACACGTAGTAGTGACCATTCTTATGGCGAATCTCAGTACCGCCCGGCTTATGGCACTTGACAGAATCAGGAATCACATTAACCAACTCCTCAGAATAGTATGGTGGAAAATCTATACCATACTATACCACACCACTGACGATTTTGCTACTGCGTTTTGCATTAAAATTATGTTATTTTCAGATCAAAACCCTCTATATAGCAACGCATCTTTCAGAATTTATGCATATTTACGAGAAATTCCTTCCGTTTCGCCTGATTGACATTTAGATTTTCGCTATTCTCTGCTCAATTGACCATACTCTATACCACATTTTCTGGTAGTTCATTTTAATTAATGGAATAGAATACGTGGTGTTAGAGAAGAATAAAGGGTTAAATATCCGTGTTGCTAATTTGTCATTTGGATCATGGAGTACTTTTCTTTCAAACAGTACCCCTTATGGGAAAGCCATAGAATCACTGAGTAATTCCAATATTATATGTGTAATGTCAGCCGGTAACGAGAGTCAAAATATAAGCTATCCAAGTAACCCAATTTACATTGGCAAGTATCGTTATCCCTCATGTTTCAGATTTGACAATACCATTGCGGTGGGGTCAATTAACTCCAATAATGATAAGAGTGATTTTTCAAACTATGGCAGTAATTGGGTTGATATAGCTGCCCCTGGAAGTAGTATTATCAGTACAGTCAGGAATAACCAATATGCATCAATGTATGGAACTTCAATGTCTGCTCCTCATGTCGCCGGAGCGGCGGCTCTTTTGTGTGCAGCTTATCCATCCCTGTCCGCCTCTCAGATAAAGACTCGCTTGATGATTGGAGCGAATAAGAGCTATGGAGTTACTCAAGGATACTGGAGTCAAGGAATTCTTGATGTATGGACGGCGCTTATACTACCAATGATCAATACAACATCACTGCCGGGAGGTACAGTAGGAACATATTATAATCAGTCGATCAATGCGAGCAGCATAGTTCCTGTTACTTTGCAGATTTCTGGCGGAAGCCTACCGACAGGCTTGAGTTTGAACTCAAGTACCGGAGTGATTTCCGGAACGCCAACAGTGGCTGGTACATTTAACTTTATAGTTGGCGCGACGAACTCAGGAGGGAGTAACTTCGTAACCATGAGCATCGTCATTAACGTAGCGGCGCCGATTATCACCACGAGTTCTCTTCCAGGAGGCACTGTAGGAACAGCTTACTATCAAGCGCTCAGCGCTACAGGAGCAACGCCGATAACATGGTCAATTTACAACGGGAATCTACCATCAGGTTTGAGCTTGAACTCAAGTACCGGAGTGATTTCCGGAACCCCGACAGTGGCTAACGCATACAACTTCACGGTCATGGCGCAGAATTCCGGAGGATACGCCACAAAATCCCTGAGCATTGGCATTATCGCTAACATAGTTGCGCCGGTTATAACAACAACTTCTCTACCGAATGGCAATGCAGGAACGGCTTACAGTCAAGCGCTCAGCGCTACTGGAACCACCCCAATTACTTGGTCTGTTAATAGTGGCGCTTTGCCGACAGGCTTGAGCTTGAACTCAAGTACCGGAGTAGTATCCGGAACGCCAACGACAGCAGGTACATACAATTTCACAATAAAAGCGACTAACTCGGCGGGAAGTGATACAAAATCCCTAATGATTATCGTCAGCAGTGGGCCTGTTTCATTAACCGGCGGATCAATTGTGGTGGGAGGAGAGTCTTATAACAACGGGGAGTATATAAATGTATGGGATTTAGACAATTATGGCTATATTGAATTCGTTCCAACCCCATACAACGCAACAATAAATAGCGTCGAATGGGGAAGCAATGTTGCCTCTTTCACTTATCCGAATCAAATTGCATCGTCTCTTTATGATATTGATTATGATTATTCATTTGTTGATCATTACATATCGGTTACTGTTAACGGATCTTATACAATACAGCTTGTAGTCTGGAATCCGATTTCTCCATAAAAATAATCAAGCAAGTATGAATCGTTTTATATGTCCGAGAGTATCCTTTCTCTCGGACATTTATAATTTTGGCTGTATCTAGTTGGATAGAAGAAGGCGTTTGCAACACAGGCGAGGGAAAATAAAGATTATATTGGTTGAAGCAGTATTCATCGACGGAACGCTATGAGAAAACCTCTCGCCTGTAGTTCTGTAACGCCCCTTCGGGGCTTAAACACTAGTGATGACGTTGCTGTCTCCGGTTGACACCGGAGGTTATAGATGTTTCGTCCCTATCGGGACGATTACTTTTTCCCTGCTGTGAGAGTTAAGACGCAACATAGCAACCATTCGTTTTTGGACATATGAAAATGCTTGTCACGTGAAAAATATTTGTGCTAACGATGAGAGAAGCCTGATAGCACGTCTTTGCGAGGAGCGCGTAAGCGCGACGCGGCAATCCATGTTTTGTCTTTGTTTTTGTCGAAAAATCTGGATCGCCACGCCCTACGGGCTCGCGAAGACGTTTCAAATCAGCGACGCGCCATTCATCGCGAAGACGTGTAATAAACACCACCGAGCGGGTTTTATGCAAAGCGCAAAACACAAGTGTGCTTGTGTAGGCAATGAAGAATGTTACACTGCAAATAACGATTTTCTCTCTCTGTGTTCTCTCTCGCCTCTCTCTTGAGAAATCAATTCTTTTCAACAAAAAGGTTCAGTAAATGGCATTGAGCGGAATTCCGCCCGTACATGTTATATAGCAATGGTAACGGTTTATAAAAGAGAGGACGACCTCCAATGTTTATGATATAATAATCATCAGTGAAATTAAAAAATATTTTCATGTCATAAAAAGTCTTATCCCGACACGTTTTCTGATCCCATTTCAGTTGATTCCATTGAACTTTTTTTAGAATATCCGCATTAGAGCGACAAGAGAGCGACTCTCATTTGTTATTATGTTTCATGTAAAAAGTAGTTAACTCTTTTTCAAAATACAAATGAAGGAAATATCAAAGTATCTCAAGTGAGCGGCAAGCATTAACCGTCCATAAAAAATTAACGCCTTTATTCTTCGGTTTCTGTCACATAGTAGACCTACTAAAGAAACAAAGCATTGTGGTAAGGAGATACCAAATAACCAATTGGGTGTAAACCCGTATCTAATTCAAACGTTATTGTTATTAGTTATGTTTTTATTATTATTTATTGTTCTTTTGATCTTGAAGAACAAACTCCTCACGTTCAGTTTTTAGCGAGGAACTATTTTAATTATTCTTATTATTATGAAAAGGATGTGTAAGAAAATGAAAAAAATATTACAAACTAAAAGTGTAAAAATTGCGATTACGGTTCTGGTATTGGTTCTGTTTATGGCTCATCTTCTCCCTGAGCAATCTGTATTTGCCGCCGCTCGCGCGAACGTGAGTGACGGGAATCGTTTCGTAAATGATTTATCCAGCCGGAATATGGCGTCGAATAGTAGCCGCTCGACTGAAAAGTTTACGATAGTCTATCATCCCAACGGTGGAAGAGGTCAGACGTATGAAGATTCTGTTGACGCAGGCGCCGAATATGCCATTAAAGATCGGGGTTACACCAGGGATTATTACACTTTCCGCATCTGGAACACAAAACCGGACGGATATGGAATAAATTACTCAAATGATGAGATTATCAACGTAACCGAGAACATTACTCTATATGCAACCTGGGGTAGAAGAATGTAGCTCTCAAAATTAAGTTCGTATTTATTTTAATATTTATCATCCCCCCGCTTTCATTTTGTTAATGAGGCGGGGGGTTTTCGTTATGACGGGTCGTCCCAACTTAAAGAAGATGTAAATTCTTCCGATTAACAATTAAGAGAAAGAATTTGACCATATAGCTATTACGCTATTTGCGACCACAGATAAGGAGATTTCATTATGAAGTTAAAAAATTCAATTGCTTATATATGCTTAATGTTGTTTGTATTCTCATTTACTATTTGCGCCGAGATTTCTATAGCTGGAGAGTTGCCTTTACGCAGTTATTATAAGACTGACTATGTAAATGAAGATGTCGTCTCAAAAGGGCTTGATCCAAACGTTCTGTTCCTTCTGGATACGAGTACGGCGATGACTTTTGCTCCATGGGGAGTTATGCCAAATGAGGATGATGGTAGAAATATTAGTGATAGAGCAAAATTACTTAAGGACAGCACATTTGGACATGGAATGCGGCCTCCGATATTTGACGGCGTAGAGACAACTATTATCTCGGGAGGGTATGGCACAGGTTCTACTTTGTCATACAACCGCTATGGGCGCGATTTGGATTCGAATAATAATGTAATAGGCAGCGCGGACTGTTATTATACTTCGGATCCAACCAAGCCTTTCCTCCTGACATTTAGAAATAGACATCTTGCTCATTATGACAAATGGATAAACAGCACCGGTTCGCTTTCCGCGCCGACTTTTGGCAATAGTAGCAACCTGCCTAATTCAGGAGTTGTTGGAACTCTTACAAGCGGTGATTGGATTGCAGCCGTCAATGAAGCCAATGAAGCTTATACGAAGCTATTACCCTATATACCGACGCAATATGAAAAAGATGAAAGCGGCGATTGGGTTGTTGCGTCTGGTTACGAGAAGCCGCCTGTTCCTCTTGATTTAGCGAATTTGTATCTCGTTCCGAACGACAGCAGGTTATATAGTATGAAGCTAGCTCTTTGGCGCTTGACGGGCGAGATCAACAGTAAAGTATTATTACGTATGAATGTGGCTGCGGCTATTACATATCAGGACATTGATACAGATTTGTATGCTCCTTCTATTGCAACTAAAAGTGCGAAACCCGGCGCTGGTGAAAAGCATAGAGATTATTTCGGGTCGACTATAGATTTCCCTCATGGTAACGCTGCTTCCTATGTTACCGGCGTATATGGAAAAACTAAAGATATAGATGGAGTAGACGTTAGTGATTCATATATGTCTCAATCGACTAAACGTGGAGTTTGGGTAGATATATACCACAATCGAAAAGCTGGAGATAATTTGTGGAACGCTCTTAGCCGCTCAATACTGTACGTTCCGTTTGACAAGTTTTACGAGACAGGCGCGGACGGACGCGTTATCAAAACAGCTCAACTTAATAATTTCAGAAACTATATAAGTGGTTACGAGCATTATAAGGGCATATATAATCCGATTGGCGCATTACTCGGCGCTGAAACCGAACCGGTGAAAGACGAATTTTGGGCATCATCGTTGACGCTCTTGTCAACAGCGATTTACGGCGGTCGCGATTCGAGCGAAGGCGGAAATTTTCCTTTTCATAAAGGGAAAAAAATTACAGATAGTAATCTGATGTACCGGCCAACCGGTGAAAATATGATACAATTTGCCGTTACGCCCAAAAATAACGCCGGTTCAACAAATTTTACTGTTATTCTACTTAATCCGTCCATAAATACTGATAACTTGCCGACGGGACAAGCTGTCGGAAGCGTATTGGACTTTTTTAGTCCGCCTCCGACAGACAGCAACGTTGGGCTTGATGGGGTAAAGTTTGCCAATGATAGCGTTGGTTTTTTCCCAGTTACCGGATCATGCCAGCAAAATTGGCTGATTGTTTTCTGCGCGGGCAACGATGCCGTTACCGGTTATCCACCGGCTGACGCGGTTAGAAGGCTGTTTCAAAAGACGCGTACTATGCGTGGTCGTAGATATGACGGCGCCAGATGGGTAGAGGAAAACTATGAAATGGATAGCGGAGTGCGTACAATAGTAGTTGGCTTTTTGCCGGAAGAGCAAACGAATGAGGCGCCTGAAATTAAAAAAATAAGAGCCGACTTAATAGCAATGGCGAAAGCGGGAGACCCGATACTTTCTCCAGCTGGAGTCTATATTGATAATCCCGATGCAGCGCCGGAAATTGCCAACGATGTCCCTGGATTGATGAAAGCGTTTGACAACGTGTTAAGACGCATACAGGTTGAAAAGATGGGGAGTGGGACTGTCAGCACGCTTCCGGTAATAGACGACATTACGGATCCGAATTCACGCGTTGTATTTGGCGCCGCTTATAAAATCAATCCTCTTGATCAATGGAATGGATGGCTTGGTAAGTACTTGGTAAAAGAAAATGGTAGCGTAGAACAATGGGAAGCAAATAGAGGCATGATCAGTAAAGGGCTTGATAGAGCGCTTTACACGTCTGTAGGTCGTCAAGGCGCCGACGCTCTTGATGTTGCGAAAGTGGACACCGGCAGATTAGAAACGCTTGCGGATATTCCAAGAAATCACGCGTCGAGATTTAGTAGCTGGTTATTGAATTATGAGCACAACACCTGGGCGACTGATTCGGTTGGGATACTAGGCGATATGGTCAATTCCGGCATAACCGTGGTAGGTAAACCCAGACATAGATCTTTAGTTAACAGCGCAATTAATAATCGCGACGCTGTTGTCTACGTTCAAACCAACAGAGGCGTTCTTCACGCGCTTAATTATATGAATGGCAATGAAGTATGGGGATTTATCCCGCCAAATATATTTCAGTACAAACTAAAGAATCAGAAATTTGATAGAAATGGCTTGATTGATGGTAACGGATTCACAAGGGTTAGGTCAAACCCCATGGTTTTACTTGATGGAATGCTAATAGCAAAAGACGTTGAATACCAAAATGTGGTTAGAACATTATTAACAGGCTATCTAGGGCATGGAGGGAACGGTTTTTACACTATGGATATCACCGAAATGGATTCCAGTGTAAAACCTCCGGTGTTCAGATGGGCGATTGAGAACGCCAGGTATGATGATGATACTGGTAGTTATTCGATCAATGAAAGGGTAAAACGTTGGGGTGAAGCGGCAAAAACGAGTATAAGCAACTATGATTATACGGATTTAGGATTAACCATCGTTCCAGGCGTTTATTTCACTCCTGTCGTTGGAGGCGCCGATACTATTGGAGTTTTGCCCGGCGGTCTTGGTCATAAGCTTGGAAAAGGTGATACACAAGGTAAAGCGTTCTATTTTTTCAACCCGACAAATGGATCGATAATACGAAAAATAGATTCTAGCTCTAATCCTTCGACGGGATTTGACGCGCCTCCAGGAAGAAATCTTGGAATGGGAATATCTCCTATTATTTATCATGAAAATGCCTATAGGGAAGCAATAGCGTTCTATACGGCGGACAGCGAAGGAAATGTCATGCAATGCAATATGGAAAGAGAAAGCCTTCCATTTTGGAAGTTAAAGAGCATATTTCAATTTAGAACGCTCGGGGATTTGTTTTCGTATGAAACTGGAGCGACTGTTTCGCCGCCGACTGGAGATCTAGCGGTAGCTATTCCCCAAAAAATGCTATTGGCAAGATCGAGGAATAATTACACATGGCTTATGGGAGGGACTTCAAATTTATTTGCGCCGGAAAGCGTGTCCGATGATTTGAAAATGATAATAAATGCTGAGCAGTTTGTATTTGGACTTAACACGAATAATCTTCTTAAATCCGACGAGTTGAATATTGGTATAACCCCTTCAAACGGAAATGTAAGAAAAATGCCATATTACATAGATGATATTCCTGATAAATATGGAAAATATGGGCAACCATACGATTTTGACGATCAAATATTGGGTATTAAATATGGAATGGACGACTATGGATGGGTACTCAGGCTTCGTCCAAAGTTCGGCGTAACAGAAGCTGAATATTTGTCGGCAGCTCCGTTTCTAATGAATAATATTCTTTATGTAGCTACTTTCATCCCATACGCCGGATCTATATCAGAAGAGGCTTGCAGCGATATAGGCGCGGGTAAGATATATGCGTTGGATCCATCAACAGGTCGTTCAATTATGCCAGAAAAGCCGGCAATAGTCATTGAAAACGTTAAAATAGTTGGAATATCAGGAAATCCGGCAAATAATCGCCTGATATTGTCCGTAAAAGAGCTTACAGGAGATGCAAAAAATGAAATATCCGGTAGTTTAGGCGACGCTACTGATATAGGGAACGGTCTCTTTGAAGTTGGCGCACCCGGAGGAAGTCCATTTGATCCCGGTGTGGTAAATCCAGATTTCGATTTTGAAGAACTAATTCCCAATATTCAATACTGGAGTGAAAGATTCTAGTAACGACAGGCGTATGACGTCAACTATAGGGGTCGCGTTTGAAGGTGTTGAAAATTTTCAACCCCCGCAAAAACCATAATCATCGCTGAATCGTAGGGGTCGGCGTCCTCGACGACCCTTCGTAGGGGCGGACGTCCTGAAGGGACGCGACATCTATAACCTCCGGCGTCAACCGGAGGAAAAGACGGTACCCACAAGACTTAAGCCCCGAAGGGGCGTTACCAATGTGATATAATAACTTAGCGCATAAAAGTTTTACTCTGTCCAGAAAAATTTTCTGAAAATATGTAGTTGAAAGCCTTTTCAAGGATTCTCCCTTTTTTTTATCATGCCTCGTTTGCGCGACTAAAGCGCGACTATCGTTTGCTATTATTGATCCAAGAAAACCAGTTAACTTGTTTTCAAAGTGTAAATGATGAGAATACCAAGAAGCATCAAGCGGTAATTTATGTCGCTTGACTCGAATCTTGGTATAAGCGGTTTGTCCTTACTAATAAGAAGGGCAATTGAATTTGAATTGTTATGGAATACTGAATAAGAAAGGAGTTTATATTATGAAGCAAAAGAGTGTATTATTTTTGAGTTTAATTTTAATTATGTTTTCATTATTTTATTATGATGCTATTGCTTTGGCTGGCGAGACGCCTTTAAACAGTTTCTATAAGACTGACTATGTAAAGGAAGATGTCGTCTCAAAAGCGCTTGATCCAAATGTACTGTTCCTGCTGGACACTAGTACGGCTATGACTTTTGCTCCATGGGGAATTATGCCAAATGAGCATGATGGCAGAAGTGTCTCAGAGAGAGCTGAAATGCTTATGGATAGCACATATGGACATGGAATGCGTCCACCGATATTTGACGGCGTAGAAACAACTATTATCACGGGAGGGGATGGCGCTTCGCCTAGCACGTCATTCAGCCGTTATGGGCGCGATTTGGATTCGAACAATAATGTAATAGGCAGCGCGGACTGTTATTATTCTTCTGATCCAAACAAGCCTTTTCTCCTGACATTTAGAAATCGCCATCTTGCTCATTATGACAAATGGATAAACAGTGACGGTTACCTTTCCGCGCCGACTTTTGGCATTAGTAGCAATTTACCTAATTCAGGAGTTGTTGGAACTCTTACAGGCGATGATTGGAATACAGCAGTCGCGGAGGCCAAAGAAGCTTATTCGAAGCTATTACCCTATATACCAACGCGATATGAAAAAGATGAAAGCGGTGAATGGGTTGCTGCGCCCGGATACGAGAAGCAGCCTGTTCCCAATGGTATAGCGAATTTGCACCTCGTTCCGAATGATAGCAGGTTATACAAGATGAAATTAGTCCTTTGGCGCCTTACGGGTCAGACTAACAGTAAAGCATTATCACGCATGAATGTGGCTGCAGCAATAACTTATCAGGATATTGACGTAGGCACAGTATTTAGTGTTTCTGTTGCAACAAAAAACGCGCAGCCCGGCGCCATCGAACAACATAGGTATTATTACGGGTCGTCAAAGACTTTCAATTATGGTAATGCTGCGCCTTATATTACCGGTCAATATGGAGATACTGAAGATATAGAAGGTGTAAACACTAGTAGCTCACATATGTCTCAAGCGACTAAACGCGGAGTTTGGATATATTTATATCAGAATCAAAATGTTGGAGACAGTTTATGGAATTCTCTCAGTCGCTCAATAATGTACGTTCCGTTTAATAAGTTTTATACAGCAGGCGCGGACGGACGTATGAATAAAACAGTGCAGCTTGATGATTTCAGAAGCTATATAAGCGGTTATGAGAATTACAAGGGCAGATATAATGCTTCCGGTCATGTATTCAACGCTGAAACCAGACCGGTGAAAGACGAATTTTGGGCGTCATCTTTGACTCTTTTGTCTACAGCTATTTATGGCGGTCGCGATGCGAGCGAAGGCGGAAATTTTCCGTTTCATAAAGGAAAAAAGATTATAGATAATAATCAGGGCTTCAATGCAACCGGCGAAAACATGATACAGTTTGCGGTTACGCCCAAAATTAACGCCGGTTCAACGAATAGTACAGTTATTTTGCTTGATCCGTCAACAAATTCTGAAGGTTTGCCTACGGGACAAGCAGTCGGAAGCGTATTGGACTTTTTCAGCCCGCCAACGACAGACAGCGAAATTGGGCTTGATGGGGTAAAGTTCGCCAGTGATAGCGTTGGTTTTTTTCCCGTTACCGGTTCATGCCAGCAAAACTGGCTTGTTGTTTTTTGCGCGGGCAACGACGCCGTTCCCGGCTATCCGCCGGCTGACGCGGTGAGAAGGCTTTTTCACAAGACGCGTACAATGCGCGGACGTAGATTTGACGGTTCCAAGTGGGTAGAGGAAAACTATGATATGGACAACGGAGTGCGAACGATTGTAGTTGGATTTTTGCCGGATGAAAAACCGGATGAAGCGCCTGAAATTAAAAAAATAAGAGCCGACTTAAGGGCAATGGCGAAAGCGGGAGACCCGATACTTTCTCCAGATGGAGTCTATATTGATAATCCCGATGCAGAGCCGGAAATTGCCAATGACGTCCCTGGATTGTTAAAAGCGTTTGACAATGTTCTAAGACGCATACACGTTGATAAGATGGGGAGTGGCACAATCAGTACGCTTCCAGTAATCGACAACATTATGGATCCGAATTCGCGCGTTGTATTTGGCGCGGCTTACAAAATCAATAATCTTGACCAATGGAATGGATGGCTTGGTAAGTATATACTGAAAGATAACGGAAATTTAGAGCAATGGGAAGCAAACAGAGGCTTGATCAACAAAGGGCTTGATAGAGCGCTTTACACATCATCAGGCCGTCAAGGCGCCGAAACTCTTGATGTAGTGAAAGTGGATACCGGCAGATTAGAAACGCTTGCGGAAATTCCAGAAAAGCACTCGGCGAAATTTAAGAACTGGCTTTTAGATTATGAACATAACCCTTCGGTAGCTGATTCGGTTGGGATACTAGGCGATATGGTCCATTCTGGCATTACCATGGTTGGTAAACCTAAACATAAATCTTTAGCCGGTAATAGCGCAATTAATAACCGTGATGCCGTCGTCTACGTTCAAACCAACAGAGGAGTTATTCATGCGCTTAATTATATGAATGGCAATGAAGTATGGGGATTTATCCCGCCAAATATATTTCAGCACAAACTAAAGAATCTGAAATTTGATAAAAATGACTATATAGATGGTAACGGACTCACAAGGGTCAGGTCATACCCCATGGTTTTGCTTGATGGAATGCTAATAGCAAAAGATGTGGAATACCAAAACGCAGCTAGAACTTTATTAACAGGATATCTTGGGTATGGCGGAAATGGTTTTTATACTATGGATATCACCGAAATGGATGCCAGCCCGAAACCTCCGGAATTCAGATGGGCGATTGAGAACGCCAGATATTACTATGATGATGGTGGTCATTCGGTCAATGAAAGGGTAAAGCGTTGGGGTGAGGCGGCAAAAACGGATATAAGCAATTATGATTATACGGATTTAGGCTTAACGATCGTTCCCGGCGTTTATTTTACTCCTCTCGGCGGAGGCAATGATACTATCGGAGTATTGCCCGGCGGTCTCGGTCATAAGCTTGGAAAAGGTGATACACAAGGTAAAGCGTTCTACTTTTTCAACCCGGCAAATGGATCAATAATGCGGAAAATAGATTCAAGCTCTAATCCTTCGTCAGGATTTGACGCGCCTACAGACAGAAGTCTTGGAATGGGAATATCGCCAATAATTTATTATGAAAACGGTGATAGTAAAGCAATGGCGTTCTATACCGCAGATAGCTAGGGAAATATCATGCAATGCAATATGGAAGGAGAAAGCCTACCACATTGGAAGTTAAAGAGTTTATTTCAACTTAGAACGCTTGGGACTTTGTTCCCGTATGAAAACGGAGCGGCTATTCCACCGGCTGGGGATTTAGCGGTAGCTATTCCCAGAAAAATGTTACTGGCAAGATCGAGAAATAATTATACATGGCTTATAGGAGGGACTTCAAATTTATATGCGCCGGAAATCGTGTCCGATGATTCAAATAAATTGATTAATGCAGAGCAGTTTATATTTGGACTTAACACGAATAGTCTTCTCAAGTCTGCTGAACTAAATATGGGCATAACCCCTTCAAACGGAAATGTAAGAAAAATGCCATATTATATAGACGATATTCCGGCAAAATATGGGAAATATGGGCAACCATACAATTATGACAATGAATTGGGAATCAATTATGGAATGGGCGACTATGGATGGGTACTTAGGCTCCGACCAAAGTTTGGTATAACTGATGCTGAATATTTGTCGGCAGATCCGTATCTAATGAATAATATTCTTTATATAGCAACTTTTATCCCATACGCCGGATCAGTATCAGAAGAGGTTTGCAGCGATATTGGCGTGAGTAAGTTATATACGTTAGACCCGTCGACAGGTCGCTCAGTCATTCGGGATAAGCCCGCTATAACGCTTGAAAATGTGAAAATAGTTGGAATGACAGGAAATCAGGCTAAAAATCGCCTGGTATTGTCGCTAAAAGAGCTCAAAGTAGACGCAAAAAAAGAGATATTCAATAATTTTAGCGGTACTACGGAAATAGGTAATGGTCTTTTTGAAATTGACGCGCCCGGAGGAAAACCATTTGAATCCGGCGAAGGAAATCCAGATTTTGATTTTGAAGAATTAGTTCCCCATGCACAATATTGGAGCGAAAGGTTTAGATAACAAAGGCGAAAAAATGCGAAAAATATCGCAAAGCATAAAAAATGGCGGGCATAAAGCCCGCTTTTTGTGTTCTCGTAAAACCTCGTAAAAACCCTTGAAATCTTGTTATTGGTCGGGACGAGAGGATTCGAACCTCCGACCCCCTGCACCCCATGCAGATGCGCTAAGCCAGACTGCGCTACGTCCCGAAATCAATTGAGTTTACTGCATTACTTCCTTTACGCGGCGCGACATCAAAGCCTTGCGGCGTCCAGCCGTGTTCCTGTGCATTACGCCCTTAACGACCGCCTTGTCTATTACGCTCTGAGCGTCATTAAAGAGTTTTACCACTGAATCTTTTTTATTTTGATCTACAGCTTCAAGGACTTTTTTTACCGCATTTTTGCAGCGAGTAGTCCAGAAGCGGTTATAAATACGGTTTCGTTCACTGCTTCGAACTCTTCTGATAGCAGATTTTTTGTTGGGCATTCCATATTCACCTCCTTTGTTAATTTTGATAGGATATATACTAACACAGAAAGTTATTTTAACATATAATTCTGTTTGTGAAAGGGGGAAGTTCCACGAATAAAAAAATATATGACATATTTAAAGAAAACGGAATAATAGCAAACAGATTTCAAAACTATGAATTTCGCTCTCAGCAATTGGAGCTTGCAAACGAAACCTGGAATACTCTGCAGTCTGATAATATATCAATGTTTGCGGCTGAAGCTCCTCCGGGAATAGGAAAAACTTTTGCGTTGCTCGCTCCGGCTATGCTTTATTTAAACGAGGCGAATGATGATGAGTGTAAGCGTATACTTGTCCTAACAGCGGGAATAACTCTTCAGGAGCAGCTTATAGGTAAAGACATCCCAAGTTTAAACAAGCTGCTGAGTCTCAATATGCCCTTCGGTTTGCTGAAAGGAAGAAGGAATTATGTTTGCCTTCGAAAGGCGGTCAACCTTGATAATGTAGGTCTTCTTGATTTTGATCATGATGGAGGTCGCGCTTCGTTAATAATATCCGAGTGGCTTAAAACTACCGAGAGCGGAGATCTCTCCGAACTTTCTCTTGCTCCGGATTCTCCTGCCGTTCAGCATGTAGCATCAAGCAGTAAAAGTTGCCTTGGAAATGTTTGTCCGTTTATGCGTAACAATTGTTTCATACAAAAGAATTACAGAAACGCACAGGATTGGAAAATAGTTGTCGCAAATTACCATTTGTTTTTTTCTCATGCCGCTATGGGAGGTTTTCCGGTTTCCTATAATATCCTGATTTGCGATGAAGCGCACCGAATACCGGATTGCGCCCGTTCCGCAACTACTGTCGAAGTCTCGTCAGATGATGTAAAGCGCTTGTTTCGTCCGAGACAAATTCAGCCTTATGAACAATTTTTGAGCAAATTCTCAATAGATTTAAATACAATACTGGAAAAAATGGAAGTATGCCGGGTTCATGCTGAATCTTTGTTTGAACTTATTCAATTATTACGCGACGGCGAGAGCATTGTCAGCAAGGACGAAGGGCATGTACAAAAAGTTAAGGAGCTGTCCTCATCGATAAACGCTATGCTTAGGGCTATGCAGTTATTGGATGACGCGCAAGTTGACGGCGCTTTTTTTGAAAACTCTTATTCCGGCGCCGCTGCTGAGGTACTAAACTGGAAAAGGGAAGTTAAGGATTTTGAACAAGCTGTCGCATGGTGCTTTGATATTGGTAAATTTCCTGAATGGGCTTATTGGCGTTCGGGCAGCGCTCTGTGCAGCGCGCCCGTTAAGTGCCCCGGGATAGTATCGGAAGCTATTAGCGTTGGAAATCCGGCGAAGAGCTTTTTTGTCTCAGCTACGCTTGCAATTGAAAACGATTTTAGTTTCTGGGTAGGTGAAACAGGGGTAACGCCGGATAAGACTTTGATAGTGGACTCTCCTTTTGATTTTCCTAATCAGATGAATGGAGTGATAATTCCAATTGAAGAAAAAGTTGGAAGTCCGTCTTATGATGATCTTACGGCCCGCGTAGTTGAAAAATTGTGCGAAATAAACGGAGGAAGGACGCTTGTTCTTCTTTCTTCTCTCCGTCTTTTGCGCGTCGTTACCTCTCGTATGAAAAAAGAAAAACGCGAGTTTAATGTACTGGTTCAAGGGGAACTTTCACAAGCCGAATTGCTCAACAGATTTCGCTCGGATGTAACATCTGTCCTAATCGGCTGCGTATCGTTTCGAGAGGGAGTTGATATTCCGGGAGAAGGGCTTACTCAGGTCATTATTGACCGTATCCCCTTTCCTCATCCGCTTGATCCGCTGGCTTTGGCCCGTAGCGAGCTTGAAGGGAAAGATTCCTTTATGCGCGTTACTTTGCCATTGGCTAAAATGTTTTTGCGGCAGGCAGTAGGGCGGCTAATACGTAATAGAACTGATAAAGGACAGGTCGTCATACTTGATGGCAGGGTGCTGGATCGTCAGGATTGGAAAGTTCGGGAATGTCTGCCCAAAACCAAGTTCAGCAGAATGAGAATTAAAAAGAATAAAGACGAATAGAAATATATTCGGATGAAATTGTAGTTATAATAAACAAAAGGCGCTATAATTTCGCAGTATGGTTTTTGTACATTTATTTTAAGGAGCGAGAACAAATTTTTCACAAGAGGCTTTGTTCTTTTGCTCATGTTTAGTTATTAAAAAAGCAAAAAATAGGAGTGTTTAACATGAAATACCGCAGTGGTAAAGAAATTCGTAAAATGTTTATGGACTTTTGGGAACAAAAAGGAAGTTATCCAACGCCAAGCTTTTCCCTGATTCCTGATGACCCTTCGCTTCTTTTTACTATTGCCGGTATGGTGCCGCTCAAAGAGTTCTATCTTGGTCTACGCGCTCCTGAGCATCCTTCAGTCCATACGAGCCAAAAATGCGTGCGCACGAACGATATTGAAAATGTTGGACGTACTGCCAGGCATCATACTTTCTTCGAGATGTTGGGGAATTTCGCGTGGGGCAACTATTTCAAGAAAGAATCCATAACATGGGGATGGGAATTCCTGACTGATCCTGATTGGATGGGACTTGACGGATCAAAAATGTCCGCGTCCATATATAAGGATGATGAGGAAGCTTATGATGTTTGGCACAACTTAGTTGGGCTATCCGACGATCGTATTTTCCGGTTTGACGAGGATGGGAACTTCTGGTTTATGGCTGCGACAGGTCCTTGCGGACCGTGTTCTGAGATTTATTATGACAGAGGGCCTTCATTTGCAATTGGATGCGAAAACCCAAATTGTAACGTCGGATGTGAATGCGATCGTTATCTTGAAATATGGAACCATGTATTTACTCAGTTTGACCGTCAAAAAGACGGAAGCTTAAAACCTCTACCTGAAAAAAATATTGACACCGGTATGGGGTTAGAGCGACTGGTATCGCTAATTCAAGACGTTAAATCGGACTATGAAACAGATTTGTTTCTGCCCATCTTAGAGTCAATCTGCAAGCGAGCGGGGATAAAATATGGCTCTAACGGCAAAAGTGATATGGCGGCAAGAGTAATATCCGATCATTCCCGTTCCGTAGCTTTTATGCTTGCGGATGGAGTGTTGCCCACAAATGACGGCTCGGGTTATGTTCTAAGGCGTCTGCTAAGAAGAGCGGCTCGTTTTGGAAAGTTACTTGGATTTGAAGAGCCTTTCCTTTGCGATACCATCCCGATAATTATAGAGATTATGGGGAATCCATATCAGGAACTTATCGTCAACCGTAAAATGATTGAACAGGTCATAAGCGTTGAGGAAGAGCGTTTTGACAGGGCATTGAATCAAGGCATCAACTTTCTTGATGAAGAAATCCGTTCACTAAAGCTAAGAAACGAATCAATTCTATCCGGCGAGTTTGTGTTTAAACTTTACGATACATATGGATTTCCAATTGAGCTTACAGCGGAAATGGCGCAAGAACAAGGAGTATCTGTCAACATAAAAGAGTTTACGTCGGAGATGGACGAGGCGCGCGAGCTTGCAAGAAGTTCAAGCAAACAAAAGAAAACCGCGTTTGCCGGTAATGTATTCAACGATATTGAGCGCAATACAAAGACTGTCTTTACCGGTTATACGGATGAATCCGGTTACTGTACCGTACAAGCTATTGTTGTGAATGAAGAACTTGTTAACTCCCTTAAAGCCGACGAAGAAGGCGAAGTAATATTTGACACGACTCCTTTTTATGCTGAAAGAGGCGGAGAGGTTGGAGATACGGGAAGCGGCGGCAATGATGAAACGGAGTTAAGGATCAATGATGTCGTTATAAGAGGGAAGGGCTTATTTTCTCATAAGGTTAAAGTGACAAGCGGCGAAGTAACCAGTGGAATGGTTTTATTCCTTAATGTTGATACTGAGCGCAGAGACGCCATTCGACGCAATCACACCGCCACTCACTTATTACACGAAGCGCTCTCCAGAGTGCTTGGAGGACATGTCCGACAGGCAGGATCGTACGTTATGGATAGCTCCTTAAGGTTTGATTTTACGCATTTTGAAGCTTTGACCGATGAACAAAAGCTTGCGGTTGAAGATATTGTGAACTCTGAAATTATGGTGAATAAAGAACTTAATTTAACTGAATGTTCAATAGAAGAAGCGAGAGAGATTGGCGCAAAAGCTTTGTTTGATGAAAAATACGGCTCTGTTGTGAGGGTTGTAAGCGTTCCTGATTTTTCTGCGGAGCTTTGCGGCGGACTTCATGTGAAAGCGACAGGAAATATCGGTTTGTTTAAAATAATATCGGACGAAAGCATAGGGTCGGGAACAAGAAGAATATTTGCCGTTACAGGGTTGATGGCTTTGAGAGGATATCAAGCGACCGCAAGTATGCTTAAAAAGCTTTTCGGTATACTTGGTTCAGACGAAAAATCCGCCTTGACAAAAGCTGAAGGATTTGTGAGCGAAGTTAAAATGCTTCAAAAAAAGATTGAGGCTTTGAATAGTCAGTTAATGTTCAGTAATTCTGAAATAGTATTGAACAAAAAAAATATAGGAGAATTGAGCTTTCAATATGGAAAATTTGATAATTTGTCGGACGATGCGCTTCGGAACATAGGAGACAAAGCTAAGGCTGATTATTCAGCGACGGTAGTTGTTATGGCTTCGATAACGGGAGATAAGTGTAAGCTGACTGTTATGGCTGATGATAAAGCAGTTTCAATGGGCGCCAATGCGGGGGAACTTGTGAGGGTGGCATGCAATTTACTTGGAGGCAAAGGCGGAGGAAGACCAACTATGGCTTCGGGGGGCGGGGATTGCGCCCTCATAGATAATGCTGTTGCTGAAATTGAAAGGATTCTTGCTTCTCAGTTATGCAAATAACTGTGACGAGGGGCAGCCTGGTCAACGCGCGGCGAGTCTTTCGCGCGCCGCGCGGGCGGCAAGCGTGAAACATGGCGCCCTCTACAGCAGTGTGGGGCGATGGTTATGGTTGTATAGCTTTTGATGAGAACTCTAGCGCTTGATATAGGAAGTGTCAGAATAGGCGTTGCCGTTAGCGATCCGCTTGGGTTATTTGCTCAGGGAATTGGAGTTTGGCGCGCGGATAGTGATTGGAGGCTTGCTCTTGATGATTGTATCAAGAAATATAAGCCAAGTACTTTGCTAATAGGATTGCCCGTTAGAACTACCGGCGAGAAAGGGATTGAAGCGGAGAGAATTTTGCGTATAGCGGAGGAAATTCAGTCTTCTTATCCAGAAATAAAAATAGAAACTTGGGATGAAAGGTTCACTACCGCAATTGCAGAACAGGTTTTGCTGGAAGCCGACGTGTCAAGAAACAAGCGCAGGCAAAATATTGATAAACTTGCAGCAGTTGTAATACTACAAAGTTGGCTTGAAAAGAGCAAAACTTTTTAGTTTTTTTGTAAAAACAAATTATCAATATACCTTGACCAAATTGGCTTTTATGGTGTAGAGTTTTATAAAACATTTTCAGGAGGTATTATGAGATGAGTAAAATAGATTTAAAGAATAGCGTTGAGAACATGAAGCAAAAAGTAAAAAATATTGACGTAAACAATCTAAAGCAAAATTTAAAAGATATTAAAAACCATCAATGGTACCTTATAGCAGTTGGCATAATGATGGTATTACTTGGTATTTTTTCAATGTTCCATTCGGACAAAACAATTCTTTCTATTGTTATGTTTTTAGGTTTTGGTTTTGTTATTTGCGGGATTGCACATATTTTTGCATTTCGTTTATATGCAAACGATTCTGCTGATCACCCCAATTGGTTTATGCCTCAAGGAGTTTTTGAGATAATACTGGGGTTTATTTTTGTAGCTAACCTTGGGATTACAGCTCTTTCCATACCTTTAATGGTCGCTTTCTGGGCAATATTCGATGGGGTCATGCGAACAACAGCGTCATGTCAGTTGAAAAAAGCTGGTGTTGTTAAATGGCGCGTACTTCTTATAACGGGAATAATTTCATTATTTTTTGCTTTACTTTTACTGTCGCGCCCTGTTGGCGGAGCTTTCCTGATTGGCGCCGCGCTTTTTGCATGGGGACTGACTGCTATATGCGAAGCGCGCCATCTCTATAATTGATTTTTGACTTAATTAATTAAATTTTAAGTTTAAGGAAGCAGAGTAAAAAAGGTCTTGTAAAAAATTAAAATAGATGTATAATGGCTATTTGTTGAGCCGGTGTAGCTCAGTCGGTAGAGCAGCTGACTTGTAATCAGCAGGTCGTCCGTTCAAATCGGATCGCCGGCTCCATTTCTGAGTTAGAACGGTGTAAATTGATGAAGAGGTAGGATGGCCGAGTGGTTAAAGGCGACAGACTGTAAATCTGTTAGCGGGAGCTTACGTTGGTTCGAATCCAACTCCTACCACCATATTAATAAGCCGACTTAGCTCAGTAGGTAGAGCACATCCATGGTAAGGATGGGGTCTCCGGTTCGAATCCGGAAGTCGGCTCCATTACTATTAAGCCTGGAGGGGGGAATAATCCCTTGCCGGGTTTTTTATACAGTTTATACCAATTTGCATCAAACGTATGCTTCGTTGTTATTGCGCGCCCTACGCAAGACGTAGATAACGCCTTCGCAACTCGTCGCAATATCCACCTCGCCTCCGTTCGATACTAAATTGGTATCAAAGCATAGTTTGCATATTTTAATGAGAATTGGTTTTTATTTGGAGGGACTATTATGGCGGATATTGTTGGACTTTCCTGCACAACGTGCAAGAATAGAAATTATGTTACTACAGTTAATAAAAAGAAACAGAGCAAAAAATTGGAGATTAAGAAGTTTTGTAAATTCTGTCGTAAATCCATGTTGCATAAGGAAACAAAATAGTATACAATAAGCTTTCGTTTGTAGGTCCATGGCTCAATTGGTAGAGCACTGGTCTCCAAAACCGGGGGTTGCAGGTTCGAGTCCTGCTGGGCCTGCCATTTAAGATTTGAATTTAGTTACTGTGAACAATAATTTTTCATTGTAACTGTTTACTTTATATAAAGAGATGAGGTGCAACAAAAAGTGAATCGCTTATTTGCCTTCTTGAGAGAAGCAAGAGCAGAATTAAAGAAAGTTACATGGCCAGGGAAACAGCAAATCTGGTACTCAACTCTTGTTGTTATAGCCTTTACGCTCTTAGTCTCTGTCTACCTTGGGATTATTGACTTTGCGCTAACGGGCGTTTTGTCTTTCGTTTTCAGTTAACCTTAGATGAGCGTTTCTGGCGCGCGTAATTGGTATGTTGTTCAAACTTACTCAGGCTATGAAAACAGGGTTAAGGCAAATTTAGAACAACGTATCGCAACAATGGGAATGGAAAATAGCATTTTTAATGTTCTTATTCCTATTGAAGAAAGACTTTCGGTTAAAGAAGGCAAAACCCGGAAGATAACAAGAAAGCTTTATCCGAGTTATGTGCTCGTTGAAATGTGTCTTGACGAGCAATCTTGGTATGTAGTTCGTCATACGCCTGGAATAACCGGTTTTGTTGGAGCAGGTACACATCCTCTTCCTTTATCAGATAAAGAAGTTAAAGAAATTTTAGGTAAAATTGATAAAGATCAAGAGCAGATTAAAATTAAAATTGAGATGAATATTGAACGGGGCGACACCGTAAAAGTTAAAGAGGGTCCGTTTGAAGGGCAGGTAGGACCTGTCATTGAAGTAAACCCTGAAAAAGGAAAAGTTAAATTTACAGTTAGCGTTTTTGGTCGCGAAACAGTTGTTGAAGCTGATTTTATGAGTTTAGAGAAGTTGTGAGAGGAGATTTTTGGTTATGGCAAAAAAAGTCGTAGGACAAGTCAAATTGCAGTTACCTGCAGGTAAGGCGACTCCTGCCCCCCCTGTAGGTCCCGCTTTGGGACAGCATGGCGTAAATATTATGGAATTCGTTAAGCAGTTTAATGCTCGTACAGCCGATCAGGCAGGTCTTATTATCCCTGCGGTGATAACAATTTATGCTGATCGTAGCTTTACTTTTGAACTCAAGACGCCTCCAGCGAGCGTTTTGCTTAAAAAAGCGGCAGGAATTGAGACTGCTTCCGGTGTCCCGAATAAGAATAAAGTTGCTACTGTCCCCGTAGCCAAAATAAGGGAAATAGCAGAGATAAAGAGAGTCGATTTAAACGCGAATGATGTCGAAGCTGCAATGAGAATGATTGAGGGCACTGCCCGTTCAATGGGAATTGATGTCCAGAACTAATCATAAATTTTGTGGGAGGAACTTTTTTTAAGTTTTCCGCTAATTACCACAGGAGGTAAAATAATGAAGCGAAGCAAACGTTACAAAGCGGCGCTGGAGAAGATTGATAAGAATCGTCTTTATGGATTAAAAGAAGCTATTGAAGTTTTTAAACAAATAGCTACTGCAAAATTTGACGAAAGCATGGAAGTTCACGTTCGCCTTGGAGTCGATCCAAGACATGCCGATCAGCAGGTCAGAAGCACTGTTACGCTTCCTCATGGGACTGGAGTAACGAAGAAGGTTCTTGTTCTTGCAACCGGCGAGAAAATAAGAGAAGCGGAAGATGCAGGAGCGGACATAGCCGGCGGAGATGACCTTGTTACCAAGATACAAGGCGGCTGGATGGATTTTGATGCGGTTATCGCAACTCCAGAAATGATGAAATCGGTTGGACGTCTGGGTAAGATTTTGGGACCGCGCGGTCTTATGCCAAGCGCAAAAACCGGAACGGTTACAGATGACATAGCTCATGCCGTCAAAGAAGTTAAAGCTGGACGTATTGAATTCCGCGTTGATAAGACTGGAATTATCCATAATTTTGTTGGAAAGAAAAGATTTGATGACCAGCAGCTATTCGAGAATGCCAGAACTCTTTTAAACGCGATAGTTAGAGCTCGTCCTGCTACAGTAAAGGGAACATATGTAAAAAATATTGCAATAGCTCCTTCAATGGGACCAGGGATTAGGCTTGATACTTCAGCAGTGTTAAAAGAAATAGCTGAATAATGGTTTAATCGAACGTATGCTTCGTTGTTTCAGCTCCCCTTGCTCGACGTAGGTCTAACTACGCCGTCGCGGCGAACGCACAGAAGCCGCCTCGCTTACGTACGATTTAAATTGGTATTATAAATCATTAAACTTAAGACAGCAGGTTTTTTGTGGCTTTGTCGCAAAAGTAAATCCCGCCGAGGTTTGGACTTAATGAACAATACTGTGTCTTTTTCAATGCACACATTTATATTTTGTTTATTTACCCGACCCAAGGCGTGGTCGGGTTTTTTATATAATTTATGAAAGGAGGATGTAAAATGCCGGCGAAAATTAAATACGAACAGGTTGAAGCTTTAAGGGAAAAATTGAGCAAAACCAAGGCTGTTTTTATTGCTGAATATCGCGGAATGACTGTTGCTCAAAGCACAATTCTGCGCGCGCGAGTTCGAGCGGCTGGAGGAGAGATGAAAGTTGCAAAAAACACTCTTTTTGAAGTAGCCATGAAAGAAATGAACATGACTGCGCTGCCAGAGTCTATTGTAACCGGACCTAATGTGTATACGATGGCTTATGACGACCCCACAGCCGTTGCGAAAGTTCTTCGCGATTTCAGTAAAGAGAAGACAAATAAAGCTTTTATACTCAAAGGCGGAATTCTTGGTAAAAGTGTTTTGAACGTTTCCGCATTAGAAGCTCTTGCTGATATGCCGCCAAGAGAAGTTGTTATTGGTCAGGTCGTACGCACCATTGCAGCGCCGATTTCAGGATTTCTTAATGTACTCAACGGACCTGTCCGCAGCCTTTTGAATGTACTGAACGCAATAAAAGATAAGAAAGCGGCTTAAACATTGTTATCTGGTTTGATTAAGATTTAATAAAAAAATTTTGGAGGAATATAAAAATGACGCATGAAGAATTGATTAAGGCTATAGAGAATATGACAGTTATCGAACTTTCCGAGCTTGTTAAGGCTCTTGAGGATAAGTTTGGAGTATCCGCTTCCGCCCCGGCAATGGCAATGCCAATGATGATGTCAGCCGCCCCGGCGGCAGTTGAAGAAGAGAAGACTGAGTTTGATGTTATTTATAAAGGCCCGGGAAGCAATAAGATTAACGTTATTAAGGTTGTACGCGAACTTACCGGCCTTGGGCTCAAAGAGGCTAAGGAGCTTGTTGATAACCCGCCGAAGAATGTCAAAGAAGGCATAACAAAAGAAGAAGCTGAGGAAATCAGGAAAAAGCTGGCTGACGCCGGTGCAGACGTAGAAGTTAAATAAATACAATTTACAATGCACAATTCACAATTGTGCATTAGTCCTACGTTATAAATATCATCGTAGGGGACTATGCCTACATTGTCCCCTTATTTGCATTAACGTCAAATGGGATTCGTTATATGGGCGACCGTCTCGGTCGTCCGCGCATCTCTGTCGCCATTATCTTCTCACTCCCCGATTATCTTTATCAATACGCGCTTGCCGCGTTTACCGTCGAACTCGCCGTAAAAAATTTGTTCCCACGTACCAAAATCGAGCTTACCTTTTGTGATGGCGACAACGACCTCGCGTCCCATTATCGTACGCTTTAAGTGCGCGTCCGCGTTATCTTCAAAGCCGTTGTGGTTGTATTGATTATGGGGTTTTTCCGGCGCAAGTTTTTCAAGCCAGCGCTCAAAATCGCTGTGCAACCCGCTCTCGTTGTCGTTTATAAAAACGCTCGCCGTGATGTTCATAGCATTAACGAGACATAATCCTTCTTGAATCCCGCTTTCGGCAAGCGCGCTCTCAACTTGCGGCGTTATATTTACAAACGCGCGTCTGGTTTTGGTATGAATGTGAAGTTCTTTACGATAGTTTTTCATGGCGTCTCATCCTTATAATTAAATCTCAAGTATATTTTATCATTGTAGTGATAGAATTATTATGACTGCCAGAAGAGTGGCGTTATAATTGTTCAAGTAATTGGCGCAGAGAGCGTTGACGACGGAAAACGTTCAGGAGGAAAAGCCTTAAGTATGAACATATACATAAAACTAAAATCCGCAGGTAAGCGGCGTCCTATATTAGAAAACACTCCATATAGTCTCCCCGAGAGCGTAAACTCTTTGCGGCAGTTGCTTGAAGCCGTCGTTCGGCAGGAAACGGAAAAATACAATAGCCGTGGCGCGGACAATATGCTTGTCCCTTTTCTTACCGAAGCGGAAATCTCTGACCAAAGCTCAGTTGGGAAAATTGGATTCGGTCGGTTATATTCAGACAAAAAAGCCGACCCGGAAAAAGCCGTTGAAACAGCATTGCAAGGCTTTGAGGACGGATTGTTTCGCGTAGTCGTCAACGATACGGAAATAACCGACATTGACAATCCGCTTATCATCAACGAAAACGACGTTGTTGCTTTTATCCGCTTGACCTTTCTCGCGGGGCGGCTTTGGTAAATGAATTTATTAAACTAATCATAAAGTTGGGAGAATCATTATGTCTGATAAAGAACAATCAAAAAGAAATCCGGCTATTATTGCTGAATATGAAAAGCGAGCAAAAGAGTTCAGCTTTGGCGCGTCCGGCGATCTGATAAAAGCGATTTGGAACGGTTTTGGCGATTCGAAAAATTTGCATTTGTATTACCGCTGGGGAATAGGCGAATCTTCAACAGCTTTTCGTGAGTCATACAGGGATTTATGTGGACACCCCGCTAATAGTTGCGAAACGCTTGATGATTTTTTCTGTTCAAAGCTGATCTCCGCGTTAAGCTCATTTTTCGGGAAAGAGGAAACCGAACGCATTCGCAAGGAATGCGAGTTGATTTTAGAATGTCCGTATTCGCATGATGTTTATCGACCTTCATACCGTTCGCGCAGGGCAGCGGAGTATAGCGAGACTTTCTTTAGAGTAATAATCAACTCTCTTGAGTTTATTACTTTTGATATGCCTTTAGAGCAAGTTATGACCGTTAAAAACAAACCTTTTTCCTACGGTTCATTGGAATATGAACATATGATGAAATATGTGGTGAACGCTAAGCCGTCCGGCTTGGACAATCAATATGTGATGAACGCTAAGCCGTCTGGCTTGGACAACCGTATAGCGCTTGAATTGCGTAATGGGAATGAAAAAATCTTTTCGTTAATCGAAGAAGCCATACGAGGCGACAATAGCGGAGTAACGCTTGATCGTGATATTCTCAAGGGCATTGTAAAAAGCGGAAATCCCCGCGCAATTGAGCTTTTAGGAAAGACGCTCCTCGCCGCCAAGGGGCAGGAAGGTTTGCGGCAATCCATTTTCGAGACCTGCGACAGTGGAACGCTTGATAGCCATGTTTATTTTATTCGTATGATTCTGAAAAATGATTTGTGCCGCTTTTCGTCCGTGGTACGGGCATTTGATACATGGTCGGGGCTAGGGTTCGGCGACCAAAAACAAAAAGTTGCTGAAAAATGCATGTCATTGGCGTTAAAATATTTGTCGGATAAAAGCGCGATTGATACAGGTCTTGATTCAAATGATACGACAGAAATCTATTTGGCTTTATGGGCGCTTTGCTGCCACGATATTTACAGCGCGAGCGAGAGCGCTTTGCGATTGCTGGATAGCCCGGAAAAATACAAACGATTAGTAGGATGGTATTTCATAACCCACACAAATGGCGATTCTTACCGCCATGATATTGCGGTAAAGTATCTCAACGTTCGCGACCCGGAGGAATTGGCATGGATATGTTGCAATCTCCATATTAACAAGGCGGTGTGTGATTACGGATACTATTGGGTAAAGGAAAATGAAAAATCAGTAAAAACAAAAACCTATTTAGACGATATATATCCGTCGGATACATCCCGCCGTATTGCACTATTCAATCAATTAGCCGATGTAGCGGTCTTTATCGGCAAGAAAAATACAAAATTTAACGAAAGCGTTTTTCCGTGGTTCACACAGACATTAAACGCTTCCGCGCCTTGCGACGTAATGCTGAGTTTAGCCGCTTACGACCGCTCCGTTGAACTGACGAGCAAAATAGCGAATTTTGTGCCGATAATGAACGCGAATCAGCGGTTATCTTATTACAGCTTATTGTTGAATCCCGATAATTTGGAGCAAAGAACCATTTTGTTGGATGGACTATCTGATAAAAGTCAAACCGCGCGCGAGCGAATTGTTAGTAGGCTTCAATATTATCCGCTTGGCAAAGCGGATATTGAGAAGTTGACCGAAACGCTAACTACTCAAAACGCCGATTTACGCAAAGGTATCATTACTTTGCTTGAAAAGCAAAAAGAATCTCTCGTCCGTCCCGCTATAGACGCATTGATGAATTCTAAGAATAAAAGCCAGCTAATTGCCGGTGTGGAATTGCTCAATGTTTTCTCAAAAAAGAACCCCTCTTTGCGAAAAGAGTATGACGACGCAGTATCATCGCTGATTACGTCTGACGCCGTTTCGCAGGATGTATCAATACTTCTTAAAAAAGTCGCGCCGGATAATCAAACAAAAATAGAATACAGTGAAGAAAGCGGTTACGGTTTGTATAATCCGGGCGCTGAGGCGTTTGACAGCGCCATATATGCGGCTAAACGTCCGGCTGTGCCTTTTATCAACGACAGCGAGCTTAAAAGACTGCTTATGCCGGATGAAAAAGAAATCATGGCGCTATATGGCAGAATCGCCGACGTGTTCATCAAGTACCGGGACTATGAATACGAAGCGGAGATTTGGGATGGAACGAGGGAAAAAGTTTTATTAAATAACGAGCAATATCAGATGCATTTATTAGCCGGGAGCAAACTTCTGGGAAATGGCTTCAAGAATCAAATTACAGATTATCCGCTAACGGATGAATGGTTGAAAGCCGCCGGAGAATTTGCGGCTGATAAAACTAAACTGGCGGTTGCGCTTAGTTGTTGGAATGCCGGTTGCAGTTACAATAAAACATATAAAAAGTGGTTCCGTGATTTATTTGCCGGATACCCTATTGACGGCGGCGAAAGCGAACGCGCAAAAATGATTATCAAACATATTGAAGCGAAAAGCGTCAGCATTCATAAGTGCAATCAAATACTATACGCCATTCTGAATACCGGAGAAACGAGCTTATTCGATTTCGCTCTTTCTTCGTATGTAAATCTTATCCGAAAGGCGCCGGAAAACCAGTTGAGTATGGAGTGCGAGGAAGAAAGTATAAAAAAACAACAGTATTTTTATTCGCCGTATCCTACCCCAAACGGCGGGATCCTTTCGGTGGACTACTTGAACTACTGGAGGCAATTGGCGCAAGGTCAAATAAAAACCGATACGCATTTTACAGCATATTTTTATGAAATGTGGTATGAGTTTCTTGTTTCGGGGCGGCAAGAGTTTTACGGTTTGAGTGACGAGGATATTCTCCGCGCTAATCATTTGAAGTTAATTTCAGATGACGCTTTATATATGTATTTCACAACAGGTCCTGGCGCCCCCGAACATATGCGAACCATCACAGGTCCTTATAATAATGGTCGGGAGTTGCTGATAAAATATCCGACCGCCAAAGAGTTGGTGGAAAAGGCGATAGATTTAATTGTGACCATTGAAGAGAATAGGGGTGAGCTTCCTACCGCGTTATCGAATGTTGCTTCACAAATAATCCGTTTTGACGGAGGAGCGCGGCATTTTGTCAAGCTTCTTGCCGCTCTTGGCGACACAGGATTCCACAGAGGGTATATATATTATTATTCTGGACGCGGGGGACTTACAAAAAAAGAAGGTCTCAGCCACCTTCTTCGTTGTTGCCAACCAAAACCGGATGATACCCCGGAGGTATTAAGAAAAGCGTTAAAACAAGCTAAAATCCCGGAAAAGCGAATAATCCAAGCGGCGGTATATGCCCCTCAATGGGCGGAATTACTGGAAAAAGCAATGGATATTAATGGCTTAAAATGCGGAGTATGGTTCTTCCACGCTCATATCAACGAGAATTTTACAGCCGAAAAAGAAACCGAAGTTGCCATATTCTCATCCATCGCCCCACAGCAATTCAATGATGGTACTTTCGATAAAGACTGGTTTTATGAAGCATACAACGCTCTTGGTGAAAAAAGGTTTGACGAGCTTTATAAAAACGCGAAATATATAACAAGTTCCAGCAGTACACATAAACGTTCGCAGCTATACGCCGACGCCGTTCTCGGAAGATTGGGCAAAGACGAAACCAAAACCGAAATTATTGAAAAACGCAATCAAGAAAAATTGCGGGCTTTTGCTTTGATTCCGCTTGAAGAAAATAACAAAAATGACTCTTTGGAGCGTTATGAATTCATCAGGCAATTTGAGAAAGAAAGCCATCAATTCGGCTCTCAGAAACAAGCCAGTGAAGGTAAAGCATGCGTTATTGCTATGGAGAATATGGCTATTACGACAGGATACGGCGACTCCGACCGGATGACATGGGCGTTGGAGGGCGCGAAAACCGAACAGTTACGTCCCTTGATGAAATCGCATACGATAGGCGATGTTTCGGTATGGCTAAATATCACAGAGGATGGAACGCCTGAACTCATTATCAATAAAAACGACAAACCGCTTAAAACTCTGCCAAAAGAATTGACTAAAAACTCGTATATAATTGAATTGAAAGAAGCCGTCAAACAGCTACGCGACCAAAAACGCCGAGCGCGGCTTAGTTTTGAAATGGCGATGGTTTCTCGCGCAGGATTCAGCGCAACGGAAATTGCAGGGCTTTTGAATCACCCTGTTCTGCAAGGAATGGTGTCCGCTTTAGTCTTTGTAGCAGGAGATAAATTGGGCTTCCCTGCGCTTTCAAAAGGTGTTCCGGTATTGATTGACACATCCAATAACAGTCAAACGATAAGTAAAGATGATGTTTTAGTCATAGCGCATCCGCATAATTTAATAGTGAAAAAGTGTTGGAGCGATTATCAACAGTACATATATCATAATAAAATCGTTCAACCATTCAAACAGGCGTTCCGAGAATATTATCCATTGACGGAAGATGAACTCAGCGCTGTAAATGTTTCCCGCCGTTATGCCGGAAATCAAGTACAACCGAAAAAGACGATGGCGCTTTTGAAAACACGCGGTTGGACGGCTGATTATGAACAAGGACTGCAACGAGTTTGGCACAAGGACAATTTAATCGCGCGCATGTATGCGCAGGCGGATTGGTTTTCTCCGGCGGATATTGAAGCTCCGACATTGGAAACGATACAATTTTACACCCGTGATAAATATGAGTTGGCGTTATTTGCTGACATTCCGCCCGTTATATTTTCAGAAACTATGCGGGACATTGATTTAGCCGTCAGTGTCGCTCACGCGGGAGGGGTTGATCCCGAAGCCAGTTTTTCAACTGTTGAAATGCGTATCGCCATTGCTCGCGAGCTGCTCTCCATGTTGTCGGTCGGCAATGTCACTTTCCAAACCGCTCACGCTCAAATTAAGGGGAGTTTAGGCGAATACTCCGTGCATATGGGGTCGGGCGTTACGCATAAATCTGGCGCCGGCATGATTGCCGCGCAGCCGGTTCATTCGCAAGCCAGAGGCCGGATATTCCTTCCATTCGCTGACGACGACCCCAAAACCGCCGAGATACTTTCAAAGATATTACTCTTTGCGGATGATAAAAAAATTAAAGACCCCGGAATTTTGGCACAGTTAAAATGAACAAGGAACTTGTTATAGTTTTTCGATGATGACAGATGAAAGACAAAATTGAAGATAGGAAGTGTTTTAGTTTGCGGCATCCTTGAAAGGAGGCAAAGATGGATAAAGAGCGCGATTATTTTTATGAAATTCTTGGGCTTCGGCCGGGGGCCTCTGTGTCAGAGGTCAAAGCTGCGTATCGTAAACTGACGAAATTTTATCATCCGGATCGCGATAAATCGCCGGACTCGGAAATAATGTACAGGGAAATCCGCCTTGCTTACGAAAAGCTGCTAAATTGGGATCGCTCCGCCAAAACAAGCGCAGGCACAGTTGGCAGCCGTGACTCCTCGAAGCATACAACACAGGCTTCTTCCGGCGGTCGCGCATATTCAAAGCAGACGACGGGGACTTATGATAACAGTGGCTATTCAGAAGAAGCGAAATGGACTTCTGAAGATTGGGCAAATTGGGTGCAACATGTCCGCGATAGCAACAGCAAGATTCCTTTTGAATTAAAAAATATTCATACCATCTTTTGGCGTTCATTAAATGAGATGTCCTTTGGAAATTTTATTTTCCCGTTGATGTTCGCTTTTTTGTCTTGTTATTCTGGTATGATTTCTCCAATGAAGCCTTATAGCGGATTAGCCGCTTGGTATTATATTATCTCATGGTTCTTTTTAATTATTTTCCGACACTATTTTTTTACTTCGGAGTGGTTATTTCTTATAAGCACTGTTATGGGAATCTTATATGGATCAATACTGATTTTTTTAATAAAGTGTTTTTTTACCGTACCGATGATTAATCTTTTCATGACGGGTGTTTGTGCTACTGTTTCTGTATGGTTCCTATTGAGTGATTCCATTTATAACAATGACAACTCCACAACAAGTTTTTTCGATACCGACGATTGAGCTTTTCATGAAGGGTATTTGCACCGCTGTTTCTGTAGGGTGTCTATTGAGTGATTCCATGCAAATGCAAAATAGGAGAAATTTATAATGGCAATCCGGAGTCCAATATTTGATGTTTTATTAATTACGTAAAAACAAGTCCGGGGTACGGGACTCGTTTTTACCTCACTTCAAGATGAACCGTTTTCATCCAAACGGAAAACCGGGTATACATCGCGGCGCAACCGCAGCGTAACCGTAGTTCGTATCTGACGACACAGGAAAACATAAAGGCGGCAGATTGCCGCCCATACGAAGGGTTTGAATGATTATTGTCTGCCTATATCTGTCCTGTATCTCATTTTTTCAAATTTAATTTTTTCTATTGCTTTATATGCCGTGGAACGCGCATTTTCAAAGCTGTCGGATATTGCTGTGACGCCCAGCACCCTTCCTCCCGCCGTCATAATATTCCCGAGCGCGTCAGCCTGTGTACCCGCATGATATATTTCCACTCCGGGGATCCTTTCCGCTTCAGCGATCCCCTCTATTTTCTTCCCCGGCTCAAAAAATCCCGGATATCCTCCAGATGCTAACACCACGCAAACAGAGGATTTTTTATTGGTTTCGGACGAAGAGTCAATCGAATATCTCTCTTCATATTCGTTTAAAGTTCCATTGCAGCAGGATAAAACCGCTTCTCCGAAATCCCCTTTGAAAATAGGCAGGATTGCCTGAGTTTCAGGATCTCCGAAGCGAGAATTGTATTCCAGCAAAGATAGCTCTCCGTCCGGCTTTATCATCAGCCCCATGTATATGACGCCGCAGTATAAAATCCCCTCTTTTTTAAGCCCTTCAAGTGTTGGGACCAAATACTGAGTTTTAATTTTTGCGAGAAGCTCCTTATCCGCCCATTCAACGGGGGCATAAGCTCCCATTCCGCCTGTATTTGGCCCTTTATCACCGTCAAAAGCTCTTTTATGGTCCTGGCATGATTCGAGCAAAATGGCATTGACCCCATCCGTCATTGCTAATACCGTAAGCTCTTTTCCCTCCACAAAATCTTCTATTACAAGCGTGTTTCCCGCGTCACCGAGTGAATGACCCTCGAGAAGGTCTTTGCAAATGTTGTACGCTTCGTCAAAGCTGTCCGGAAGGAATACGCCTTTTCCTGCCGCAAGCCCGTCCGCTTTTATGACAAATGGAGGTTTTGCCCGTCTTTTAGCGAGAGCTTCCTTGCATTGGGGCAGCGTTGAGCATATATCAAAGCCGGCCGTTGGTATTCCGTTTTTTATCATAAATTGCTTGGAAAATGACTTGCTTCCCTCTAACTTAGCTCCTTTCGCGCCGGGGCCTAAAACTTTCACTCCGTTATCTCTCAGAATATCAGAAACTCCTGTGACAAGAGGTTCTTCAGGCCCTACAATCACTAGGTCTATCTCCAATTTTTTGCATAATGCGAGAACTTCCTCCGGCGAATTGATATTGGCAGGGTGACATTGCGCTTTCTGAGCTATTCCGGGGTTCCCGCGCGCGGAATGGAGATAT
>Ga0099364_10001745_pt1 | contig 35426 bp, 25 predicted proteins | sample TergutTh196P3_FD_73070 | JGI IMG/M metagenome (GOLD analysis project Ga0099364, IMG submission 73070) | Microcerotermes parvus P3 segment gut microbial communities from Pointe-Noire, Republic of the Congo - Th196 P3 | ecosystem: Host-associated > Arthropoda: Insects > Digestive system > Gut ... | reverse complement strand
TATCTACATCGGTGTCGGTTGTCGGCAGGGTTTTTGCCACGCTTTGCCCAGCCGCTCTGCGGCTGGGCAAAGCGTGGCAAAAGCCCTGACGACAACCACGCATTTCTGTATTTATCTGATTTATGAGGCTAGCACGAAGTAATTTTTCTATTAACTTACAGCTCAGACTAGGTAATGTAAAAATTTCATCTTTTATGCTAATCCAAAGAGACGTCTCATATCTTTTATAAAGAGATATGAGACCCTGTAGCTGACCGCGTATTATATCGGGTTGATGTTCTTTAAGACGAAGGATAATAGTTTCAGCAAAATTTATATTGCTCATAGTTTCTAGTGCTCTTTGGGTAAGTATTTTTGTCTTTTCCTCTTTACATGGATAATGATTTTTATCATTTATTGTTAAACCTACACTAGTTGGAATGTTATGGCATGCTATTAGGACACTAGTTTGACTATCATAAACATACAAAATTCCATCATTGGGGTTTATAGTTACTTCCTTATTCTGATAGGCAAAGGGAACACTGAATAGGTTGCTTTTATAGCTGATATGACCTTTTTTGTCTACTTTGCGATTTTCTTTATTGATAACACTGTAAAATTCTGTTTGTAAAAAAGGTTTTACTTCTTCAAAAACTTCATTTACATACCTTTTGGTTGTTCCATGAACGCGAACATTGGCGACTGTATTTAACCATTCGATACTTTTCTTTCGTAGTGAGGTTATATCTGGAAAATACTTGCCATAAAGAAAATCTCTCTTGATATAGCCAATTGCTCGCTCTATCTTGCCTTTGCTTTGTGGATCATACCCCTCACAAACTATAGCTCGGAATTTGTATTTCTGACGAAATTGATTAAACTCTCTATTGAAGTCTATCTCACGATATTTTTCAGAGATTGCTACTAGTTTCGTTTGATCATAAATATATTCTAGAGCTACACCACCAAAATACTGGAACGATTCTATATGGGCACATAAGAAATCAGGAGTTTTAAAAGGACGATATTGAAATACCACAAATATAGTGCCACTATAACTAAATATAAAGGCTACAAAATATACTTTACGCTTTTTGTCTTTACTGAGCATTATTGTATCTTCGCCTAAGTCGACCTGAACTTGACACTGAGATGCAAGATGATTTACAGGTGTAAAGGTGCGCCTAGAAGTGATGTTGTATTGCTCTCTAATAATTTTTATAAAATCACGAAAAGCTCGAATACCACTCTGTATATCAGGATACTTTATCTTGACCTCACGAAGAAGTGTTGTTGATTTCATTTTACAACGATCAGGGTCTTGTAGGATACTTTCGATGAACTCACGAGAAACTTCAAATTGACTTATTCTGCGGGGTTTTGAAAGATGCTCACTAATCGTTCCTTCTGTCATCTTAAATATCTTATGGACAGTGTTTTTGTCTTTATGAAGTAGATCTGCTACTTCACGAATTGACATGCCAACAGATTGTAAATGTTTTATCTTTTCCAAAATAGGACTCCTTAACATATGAACTCCAAAAATATTTTTGAAACATCATATGTTTTTCAGTAATATTTTTCAAGTTGTTTTTTGTCCTATTTTTGACTGCCGTTTTTGTCCTATTTTTGACTGCCGTTTTTGTCCTATTTTTGACTGCCGTTGACACTACAAAGCTTAAACTTTCCATACTGGTGCTAAAATGTAAAATTTCTATAATACTAGTGCCTTTTAAAATCTTTAATAAGTAAAGGATGAAATAAAGAAACTAATATAGATGGAATTTATCAATTAAATTAATTAAATAAAAAAAAGCAATTTTTAGGAAAATGAAATAAATGGTATAATTTGTTCAAAATTAATAACTTTTACTCAAATATCAAATCACATGAGAAAATTATCTAATACTCTTTCCTTTCTATATTATTTGACATCAGTTTATGGTTTACTAACTAATTTGAGATTTGTATAATAAGCCAATCGAATATTGGCAATGCCGAGTCCAAAAAAAAACTTGACTTTTTAACCCTCTTTTTTATTTTTAACCAAAATTAAAAAAATAGGGTGTTTAAATGGAAGTTTTTTTTGAATCGGTTTATGAGATTATTTCAGAATTTGGAATAAAGCTCATTGTAGCTATCGCTATTTTGGTAGCTGGTATATTTGTCATCAAGTATATCAATTGGTTTGTAAATAGGATTTTTGCCCGTAAAGAAGTAGACGCTGCTATTTCTTCTTTTGTCATTTCACTATTGAATGCTACTTTGTGGATATTGCTTTTCATTGTAGCTCTCTCCCATCTTGGTGTTCAGACAACATCCTTTATAGCCGTTCTTGGTGCTGCTGGACTTGCTATAGGACTAGCTCTGCAAGGTTCACTAGCAAATTTTGCTGCTGGCTTTTTGATAATTCTCTTTAGACCTTTTAAAGTAGGCGATGCTGTGGATGCTGGTGGCAATGTTGGAATAATACAGTGCATAAATATGTTTAGCACTGAAATGAATACTTTTGACAACAGAAAAATCATAGTCCCAAACTCTCAAATCATGAACAACACTATCATAAATATCACATCTGAGCCAACAAGACGGGTCGATTTTTTGTTTAGTGTTGCTCCAAACAGCGATGTCAAGCAAATAAAAAGTATCATTAATAATCTGATTGATAATCACGAGCTTATCTTGAAACAACCGCCACCTTTTTTCAGAATATCTTCTGTAACCCATAGTTCAATAGATTTCACAGTTCGAACTTGGTGCAATACGCCTGATTATTGGACTGTTTTCTTTGATATTACGGAGCAAACCAGAGAAGAGTTTGTAAAAAATGAGATAGGCTTACCAGTGCCACAGATGAAAGTAAGCAGTAGAGGTGAATGAGTAGCAAGCATTGTGCTGTAGTGGCTTATTACATAAGCCTAATTATAATTTTAGATAAAGGCTTATACAATAAGCCACTACAACACACTACTCACAACTCATATCTTTAATAAAAAGGAGTTTTAAATGACCGAAGCAAATGAGCTAATTTTAACAAGTCAAGTAGTTGCCGACTACTTAAACGATGTCATTCTTGAAGATATTTTGACAAAATGGAATCTAACCGAGTGTAAAATTACTATTTACCCCAAATATGAGGATTGTAAAAATGTCATTTATTTTGTCCAACAAAAAGATAAAGAATATGTCCTTCGTATTTCTTTTCGAAAAGACAGAACCCTACCCTTATTAAAAGCAGAGGCTCATTTTTTAGAATACCTAAAGGCAAATAAGGTTCCTGTCTCTTATCCTATCTTGTCTGCAAAAGGCACTTATGTAGAGCCTATTTTAATGGACGACTTGACATTTTATGCGATGCTTTTTACAAAGGTAAAAGGTTTTAGTATGCCTGAAAAAAACTATCAGTATAGAAAGGGTGTCCCCATTGATGAGTATTACTTTAATTTTGGGAAAACTATCGGTATGATACACAGACATACAGGACATTATACTCCCTTAAATAGAATGACTATGCGAGCTGAGTTCATTCCTAACCTCGATATAAAACTTCTCTCAAATTATTTACCTCAAGTCTATAAAGCACCAGCTACACCACACAGTAAAGGGGTCTTGATTGAAACAAAATTTATGAACCTAATTAATGAAACTAAAAGATTACCAAAGGATGCTAAATGTTATGGTCTTATACATACTGACTTTCATGATGAAAATTTCCTTGTTAATAATGACAACGGTATCCTGACCATCTTTGATTTTGATGATGCTGCTTATTGCTGGTTTATGTATGATATCGCAAATGCTTGGACAAAAGGCATGAATATGTTTAAATACGAAACCACTATTGAAAAAAGAAAGGCAAAAATGGATGAATGGTATGAAAAAATCATGGGAGGTTATTCCACTGAGCATACTTTAAGTAAATATTGGCTCACAAAACTTGAGCTTTTTATCAAAATTGTTGAAATGGAAGACCTCATAAACATTTTCCAACATCTTGAATTAAGTGGTGAAAATATTGAAAACAGCGAAGAATTAAATTATAGACTGACCTGTATTGAAAATGATATTCCCTATTTCGGTTTCTTTGATAATATCTACAATCCCAATAAACCTTTTTGTCTGGAGCAAGTAGTGAGTGGTGAGTAGTTTTAAAGTGGTGAATTGTGAGCTGTGAGATACTCACAACCCACTACTTAAAACTCACAACTTTTAAACTACTCCTTAATCCAAGTCACTCGATTCAAACCTCACGACTCCATTTTGTTTCAGCTCTACATTGTTTTTGGTTGCACTGATACCGCTATATTCGTGTTCTTGCAATCGGATATCATAAAATTTATTTGGGTCGAGAGGTGGGTTTATTCCGCTAATAGAAACATGATTTCCATTTGAAAATGCTCCAGCTCTTTTAAACAAGAAACTCTGTGAACCGCTTTCACCGATATAAACATAAGTGAAATCAATACCTGTCTCATTTAGGATGTTGATTGCTGTGATTTCGTTGCCACCATCGTCATCAAAATCTTTTGTTTCAAACATCACAATATTTCCCTGTTCAAGTAAAATGTTTGATTTCGTGGCAGTCCTGCCCTCAAAAGTTCTTAACTGAACCTCATATCGAGTATCGATATAAAGATTTCTCGATAATTCTATTGGATGACTACCAGGAAAAATTAGAACAGACTGGTCTATCCTCCAGCTAGATGCCCCCATTTCGCGTATCAAGAGACGATTGAATGCCACATTGGTCATATTAAGGATTTCGATTGAGGTTACTATTTCCTCGTCATCTACAAGGGTGCAGCTGCCTATCAATCCGACAACTAAAACCAATGTTAATAAATAAATTCTTAATCTTACCATAATTCACTCCTTCATTTTAAATTAAAGTGCCAATCTCGGATTGGCTCAGATTTAAAAAACCAATTATTTCAATCTACTAAATTTGTCAATCTTTTTTTTGGGTGGAACACCGTTGCTGCATTTTTGCATTTGAGGGGACAGAGAATAGCAACAAATCACAAATTACAAATCACAAATCCAGTCGCCACCCATAACCGTCATTGCGAGGTTCCTCACTTGAAACTCCCCACGAAGCAATCTCGGTCATACTCTGCTGTATATGTAAATTTGTGGGGATAGGAAATATGTAATTTTTGATATGTGATTTGTTACTACCCCCTATCCCCTATCCCCTATCATCATTTAAAATCATCAAAATCATCGTCAAAATTATCGAGTGGTAGTAAAGTTTCTGGTTTTACTTCATAAGCATTTGTTGATTTTTTGTGTGCTAATTGTGCTTGAGGTTGTCTTCGGTCTGGTGTAACATGCAATATTTTTGGAGTCTGTGAAAACTTGATGTTAGAAATATTGTGTTTTTTTGAGAGAGTAAAAGAACCCACCATGCCTTTAAGCTCTGATGCTTGACCATTTAGCTCTTCCGCTGCAGCTGCTGATTCCTCTGCATTTGCGGCATTTTGCTGTGTAACTCTATTCATTTCATTGACACCTGTAGAAATTTGGTTTACACCGTGAGCTTGTTCATCAGAGGATGCTGAAATCTCATTTACAATACTTTTTACCTTGTTGAACTGCTCTTTCATATCTATAAATGATTTTGTTACTTGCTCTACAATTCTTGCACCCATTTCACTATTTCTTGTAGCATCGTCTATTAGGATATTTGTGTTTTTTGCGGCTTCGGCACTTCTCAGAGCGAGGTTTTTGACTTCTTCTGCTACGACAGCGAAACCTTTACCAGCATCACCTGCATGAGCAGCTTCTACAGCAGCATTGAGGGCAAGCAGATTGGTTTGGAAAGCAATCTCGTCAATATTTTTGAGTATCTTTCCTGTTTCTTGTGAGGATTTCAGGATAGCTTCCATTGCACTATTCATTTTTTCCATAGCTTCATTTCCGACATCGACTGCGTGAACCGAGAGGTCAGCAAGTTTTAGACCTTGTTTTGCATTGTCAGCGTTGTTTCCTGTGAGTGAGTTAATCTCTTCGAGTGAGCTTGATATTTCTTCGAGTGATGATGCTTGCTCACTTGTAGCTTCTGCAAGAGTTTGAGAGCCAGAGCTTATTTCATTTGATGCTGCTGTGATTTGTTCTACTGCCATTTCTACTTGTATCAGAGATTCTTCGATTATTTGAGCAGCTAGGTTAATATTGTTCATCAAGGCTTCAAAATCACCAGGGTATTTATTTTTTATGCGAGCTGTAAGGTCTTTGTGAGCAAGTCTATCCATCACTTCCATAGTCTCTTTCATGGGATAACACACAGCTTCGAGTATACTGTTTATACCTTCGATGAGTTTAGCAAAATCATTTTGGTGTCTCTTTGAGTCAATCCTAGTCTGCATTTTCCCTTCGGTTGCAGCTTGTGAAAGGTCTACGCAATCGTTATACATTTTCTGTATTGACTCCACCATATTTTTCATTGCGAGTTTTAGCTGACCTGTCTCATCTTTTGTATCTACATTGATTTTTATATTAGTCTGTCCATTTCCAAGATTCCTTGCTATATCAACACATTCTGAAAGTGGCTTGGAAATCATTCGTGTGATAATCATTGCAAATACGATTGAAATAATGAGACCAATAAGTATGATGATTATGAGAGTATAAATTGATTTTTGGATAGTTTCTTCTATCGCAACTCCTCTTGATTTCATAAACTCTGTTTGAAAGGTAGCAAACTCTTCTATAGCTTTTAAATAGGAATTTTGTCTTGCTGTAAATTCGCTCCCTCCATAAGAAACTACGAGTTCAACATTACCTTCTATTATATAGCCATCCATGATACTCATAGAATTCCGATAAGCTGTCCGAGCATTCACAAATGAAATCCAAAGTGCAGCTTCTTCCCTATTAGTTGGGTTTAATAATCTTTCTATTGATTCACTTTCAAAATCGATATTATTTCTGGAATTGTTGATAATACTCCTTTGTAGGGCATAATCTTCACCGAGGGCTATCGATTTATAAGCACTCATCTGGTCTTTTACAAGACTTTCAATCCGACTTGAATGAATCAATTTCTCTAAATTTACATCGAGTAAATATGTTACATCGTCTTTTACCTCAGTAAAAGATATTACTGTTACTATGGATATAATGACCATTGTGGCTATCAATATTCCAAATCCAAAGCCTAATTTGGCTCCTATTTTTGCATTCTTTAACATTGTTCTATTCTCCTTATTTTGAATTTTTTAGTTTTTTTAATTCGCTATCAGTAAAGATTTTACTGACATCAACAAGCGTTACTACTAGGTTTTTTACCTTTGCCATCGCTTGGATAAATTGAGTGTCTATGTCCACTCCAAAAGTGGGGGTCTCTTCGATTTCACTCGAATGAATATCAAGAACCTCAATCACTCTATCTACTATTATTCCGATAAAGATTTCACCCTTATCGACTTGAAACTTGAGGATTACAATGCTCGTTCTGTCATTGTATTCTTGCTCAGGTAGCTGAAACCTTAACCTAAGGTCGATGACTGGGACGATTTTACCACGAAGATTGATGACACCTTTTACAAATTGAGGCGTCTTCGGTATCTGAGTAATGTCAGGAATTGCAATTATTTGTAATATCCAATCGACATTGATGCCGTAAAACTCGTCCATCAAATTGAAAGTAAGATATTTACCTTCAAAAGACGATGATTCTTCTTTCTCTTTCTTTGTCATAACAGACTCCTTTTGTTGTTTGATTTAGTGTGTAGTGCCAATTTCCAATTGGCTTTTATTGTGCAAATCTCAGATTGGATTAATGGAGGCTACTATTTATGTAACTTGTAACTTGTAACTCTCTAATTGTGCAAATCTCAGATTTCAATCTTATCGAATTTTAACGCACATCTACACACATTTTAATTTCAGAATTTTTTTTGATTCTTTCAGTAATAACAAATATCTGTTTCGACAGAATTCATTCTGTCCAGACACATCATTCCTGTTTCGACAGAATACACCCTGTTACAGCACACTTTCCCTGTTTTGACAAATTACAATTTGCCACAATCAGTTATTACCAAAAAATAATCTATGTTTTTTTTCTTTTGAGTTTCTTTTACTCTATCGGAAGCAAAATTTTGTTCCGATATATTTGGGACGCAAAGCAACCACAGCCTGCATCTTATGAGGAATGAGGATAAGATTTCCGCACTCCAGGTTGCTTTTTATATCTATTCCATAATGGAAAATTTTAGTCGTAATTCTAGAATTATTTACTAGTGAATCAATAAGAAAAACTTTCAATCCAATCATCTGACCTAAAAAATCTTTCAAGATACTTTTAACCATTTCAATCAAAAAAATTATACTGCTCATAATTTCCTTCCTTTATATTTCTAAAATTTTTCATAGAATAACCACTCACTTTAGGAAGTGTTACAATAAAAATAAAATATTTAAAAGATTTTTTGTTTTTTTTATTTATTTTAATTCCGACATCTGTTGATAAAGTATATTCTCTCGAAACTTATGTCGATGCTCTCTGTGTGCTCTGTGTTTTCTCTTAAAATCTCTGTGTTAGGAAAAACACTCTAAATCAATTTTTTCCAGACAATCCGAGTTTATCTGCTAATTTAGTGATAGTAACTCCTTGAATTAGTAGAGACAAAAGCACAGCAAAAAAGACCGTATTAAAAATAAATCTATCATCGTCAAGACCTGCAGCTGCCGGATAGGTCGCCAATACTATAGGCACAGCTCCTCGTAGACCACTCCAGCATATAAAAGTCTTTTCTTTTGCAGAAGTCTTTGTAAAGAATGTGCTACTCCAGACTGCGATAGGACGAGCTATAAAGGTAAGTACTGCAAATAGTAATAGTCCTGCCATCCAGATTGTGCCAAACTCCTTTGGTGAAACTAATAGTCCCAGCATGACAAAGATTACTACATTTCCGATAGTTGCTAGTGCGTCAAATAATGTGTTTGCCTCTGTTTTATAAGGAATGTTTTCATTTCCAAGCATAAAACCTGCAAAAAAGGCTGAAAGTATTCCGTTTGCACCTATAAAATCAGCAGCTCCATAAGAAAACATAATGACTGCTATGAGATAGACATAAAAGTATTCTGTATCAAGTTTTGCTACAAATCTACTTAAAAACACTACTCCTTTTCCAACGAGAAGTCCTATACCAGCACCACCTATAATCTGCCATAATAGATTTAAAACAATATCGCCTTGACCTATAGTTACAGTTTCCATCGAAACCATCATTGAGATGACGATAGTTGTTAGAACTATGCCCATGGGGTCGTTTGTAGCTGACTCAATCTCTACTGTAGAGGAAAGCTTAGGGTCAAAAGACCTTGTCCGTAAGATTGAAAAAACCGCAGCTGCATCTGTCGATGCTATAATGCACCCTATCAAAACACAAACCATGATAGGAAGAGACAATAGTAAATACAGCAAAATGGCTACTACACCACTCGTGATTATGACCCCTGCTGTCGCAAGAGACATCGCAGGAGCAAGCACCATCTTTAGCCTCTCCTTTTTGGTGCTGAAACCAGCTATAAATAGGACAAAAACAAGAGCATAATTTGCCACCCTGCTTGCACTCTTAAAATCGTAAAATTTTATCATGCCGAGAACATCACTGCCAAAAAGGATACCTGCAAAAAGTGCTATAACTATAAAAGGCACCCGAAACTTGCTTGCTATGATGATTATAGCAAATAATACAAGGGCTATTCCTTGAAACATAAGATTTGCCTCCAACTAGGAACGGAAAGATACCGCTACCAATAAAACTAAAAATATTGCAAGCAGTTGTAGACTTGCTTTCCCTATTTTATAAAAAAAAAATGGTGGGTGCTAGAGGACTTGAACCTCTGACCACTTGCTTGTAAGGCAAGCGCTCTCCCAACTGAGCTAAGCACCCACACGAAATGTGGTTTATATGGTCGGGGTGAGAGGATTTGAACCTCCGACTTCTTGATCCCAAATCAAGCGCGCTAACCGGGCTGCGCTACACCCCGTGGTTTTGTGCCAAAAATATCAACCCTAGCTCCAGAGTCAAGTAAAAAATGAAATTTTCGCCAACTTTTTTTTTGTGATTTTATAACTCCTCTTTTTTTAATGAGTTATGTTGTAATTTTTTTTTATCTTTTTAGAAAATAATTGTTTCAATAGAAATACCTGCTGTTAAAAATGAAATATGATTGTTTTATGATTTTAAGGATGCCAACTGAACAATTTATCCTCATAATATATCCATAAATCCTATAAAATATACTTAGATAGGTCTTCATCCTCTATTAGAGGATTGACTTTGTCAATTATCATTTTTTTGGTGATAACGACTTTCTTCATTTTGGGATTTGGCATCTCAAAAAGATAATCATCAAGCACGGCATTAATGATAGTTTGTAGTCTTCTTGCTCCGATGTCTTCCATTTTTTCATTGGCAATAGCAGCATAACTTGCTATTTCCGAGATAGCTTCATCTTCATAAGTCAAGTTTACTTTTTCTGTCTTAAACATTGCTGTATATTGCTTTGTCAGAGCATTTTGAGGCAAAATAAGTATCTTTTCAAAATCTTCTTTAGAAAGACTATTTAGCTCTACTCTGATAGGAAAGCGACCCTGAAGCTCAGGAATCAAGTCAGATGGTTTAGCTACATGAAATGCACCTGCGGCAATAAAAAGGATATGGGTAGTGTTTATGATGCCGTATTTTGTAGGGACATTTGAGCCTTCAACTATAGGTAAAAGGTCTCTTTGGACACCAGACTTAGATACATCAGCTGTGCTTTTTTTATCGAGTGAAGCTATTTTATCTATCTCGTCTATAAAGATGATACCGTTGTTTTCTACTCTATATTTTGCCTCTTCTATTATCCTATCACGACTAATAAGCCTGCTTACCTCTATTTCTGTAAAAAAATCTATTGCTTGTTTAACAGTCATTTCTTTTGTCTTTTCTTTTTTTGAGGGTAAGATATTGGAAAGCATTTCAGAAAAATCAAAATCAACGAGATCCATGCTAATTACATTGGGAAAATACGGTGAGTGTTGAGGTGGCGAAAAGTCATCTAATGATACAGTGATATGTTTTTCATTTAGTGAACCACTTAAGAGCTTTATTTTCATCTTTTCTCTACTTCTCTGAAATCTTGCCTCTTTTTCCTCATCCAGATCATTATCTTTATAATTTATAGGCAAAAGTATGTCGAGAACTTTCTCAATAGCTATCTGATAGGCTTTTTCTTCAAATTCTTTATTTAGTTCACTTCTTACTTGATTAAAAGCAAAATCCATCAATTCTCTTATCATAGACTCTACATCACGGCCTACATAGCCTACTTCTGTAAATTTCGAGGCTTCTACTTTGACAAAAGGTGAATTTGTAAGATTGGCAAGTCTTCTCGCTATTTCTGTCTTTCCGACTCCTGTCGGTCCTATCAAAATGATATTGTTGGGTACAATGTCATCTTGCATCGGTTTGTTTACCTGTTGCCTTCTCCATCTGTTTCTCAGAGCTATCGATACAGCTTTTTTTGCCTTATCTTGAGAAATTATGTATTTATCAAGGTATTCGACTACATTAATAGGTGTTAGTTTTGATAAGGCAGACATATTTTTTTTTCGAAGTTTATTTATTATATCGTCCATTTATTTCTCCAAAATTGTTCTATTGTGATTTGTATATATACATATTTCTGCAGTGATTTTCAGAGACTCTTCAACTATCTGGTAAGCATTCAAATCTGTGTGTAAAACCATTGCTCGTGCTGAAGCTAAAGCATAAGCTCCACCAGAACCTATCACGGCGATATTGTCGTCAGGCTCTATCACATCACCTGTGCCGCTGATGATAAATAAATCATCTTTGTTCATCGCTATTATCATAGCTTCGAGTCTCCTCAAATATTTGTCAGAACGCCACTCCTTTGCCAATTCTACGGCTGCTTTTTTGAGATTTCCCTTATACTCTTTAAGCTTCACTTCAAACCTTTCAAACAAAGTAAAAGCATCCGCAGTTGCACCTGCAAAACCAGCTAATACTTCTCCATTGTAAAGTGTCCTGATCTTCTGGCTCTTTGCTTTAAATACAGTGTGTCCAAGAGTAACCTGTCCATCTCCACCTATAGCTATTTTATCGTCTTTTCTGACAGCGATTATTGTTGTTCCATGCATTTCTGTCATTATTCCTCCTCATCAATCTTTTTTTTTCCCTTTTTAGCGGGTTTTAAAAAAGAAGGAATATCATTTTCATTTTCGGTAGGCTTCATAAAAGAAGGGATATCATTTACCTCATTTTCTTCACCTTCACCCTCAATAGATTCCCCCGTATCTCCCTCTTGTAAAGGCAGGGAATCAGAGGAGCTACTTGAAGTATCAATTTTCATTTCGCAAGCTTTTTGGTATTTACTTTCGATAAATTTTTTATCTTTATCTTCTATTTCACTCAAAATCAACTCATGTATTTCTTCAAGACACAAAGTTTCTTTTTCCAAAAGCTCTTCTGCCATTTTGTCTAGTATCTTTCTGTGTTCTGTCAGTATTTTATAGGCTTTCTCATGAGCAGAATAAATAATCTCTCTGATTTCAGTATCTACCAGCTGTGCTGTAGAGGGACTCATATTCTCATGCTGCACAAAATCCTTACCGAGAAAAACCTGTTTATCCTCACCACCTACTGTCATAGGTCCTATTTTTTCACTCATTCCCCAATGACAAACCATTTTTTTGGCTAGGTCGGTAGCTCTTTGAATGTCATTTCCTGCTCCTGTCGTTAGCTCTCCAAAGACTATTTCCTCAGCACAGCGTCCACCCATTAGCGTAACAAGTAGCTGGCTTAGATAAGTCTTGGAGTATGTCATTTTGTCGTTTCCAAGTGAATGGGTAGCTCCACCTGTAAAACCTCTTGGGATGATTGTTACTTTGTGTATAGAGTCCGTTTTGTCCTGAAAAACAGAGCATAAGACATGACCTACTTCATGATAGGCAATGCTTCTTTTCTCTTCATCCTCTATGGTTTTACTTCTTCTTTCTTTGCCGAGAGTAACTTTATCTCGTGCTTCATCAAAGTCTATCATTTCTATGTTTTTTTTATCTTTACGAGCAGCTATTAAAGCGGCTTCATTGCATAGATTGGCAAGGTCAGCTCCGCTAAAACCAGGAGTAGAGCGAGCCACTATCATCAGATTTACATCCTCTGAAAGAGGAAGCTTTGCAGAATGAACTTTTAAAATCTCATTTCTGCCAGTTATATCTGGTAAATCTACTATCACCTGTCTATCAAATCTCCCAGGTCTTAGTAGTGCAGGGTCAAGGACATCAGGTCTATTGGTAGCTGCAATGATGATTACAGAGTCATTTGCCTCAAAACCATCCATTTCTACGAGAAGTTGGTTTAAGGTCTGTTCTCGCTCATCATGTCCACCACCAAGACCTGCTCCGCGTGAACGACCTACAGCATCTATTTCATCTATGAAAGCTATACAAGGTGCGTTTTTTTTGGCATTGTCAAAGAGGTCTCGGACTCTTGATGCTCCTACGCCGACAAACATTTCTACAAAGTCTGAGCCACTGATATTAAAAAAGGGAACTCCAGCTTCTCCTGCTACTGCTTTTGCGAGTAGTGTTTTCCCAGTGCCTGGTCTACCGAGTAGCAAGACACCACGCGGTATCCTACCACCGAGTTTTTGAAATTTTGTAGGTGATTTTAGGTATTCTACTATTTCTTGCAATTCTTCTTTTGCTTCATCTACACCTGCTACATCTTTAAATGTAATTCTTGTTTTTCCACTCAAAAAGAGTCTTGCTTTGCTTTTGCCAAATGAAAAAGCCTTATTTCCACCACTTTGCATTGACCTCATAAAAAATATCCAAAAACCTATCAATAGTAAAAATGGTAACCATCCTATTATGGTCATCCAAAATCGTGAAGGTCGCTGAGACACAATCTCTATGCCTCTTTCATTTAAAAGACGAACTATTTCAGGGTCTGGGATAGGCATGTGCGTAGAGTAATTCTCATCATTTAAATCTATAAAGCGTATATCTTGATTTTCAAATGTAACACTTTTTACTACTCCTACCTCAACCATGTTTAAAAATCTACTATAGCTGACCACAGATACTGTAGACTTTTGAGTTACAAACAGATTATACATTATGATTGCAAATAGGATGATGAATATCCAAAAAAGCATTGGTTGAGGCTTTTTTACTGGAGTGTTTTTTATCCTTTTTTTATTTTTTAAGTCATCTTGCGGGTTATTGGGGTTCAATATACACCTCCTTTTTTAGTATGCCAATAAATGGTAAATTTCTGTATTTCTCATCAAAATCAAGTCCATAGCCAACTACAAACTCATTTCCAATTTCAAATCCTTTAAATTCGATATCTATATCAACTAAATGTGCCTCTGGTTTGTCCAAAAGAGCACATACTACAATACTTTCTGGTTTAAAACTACTTAAATGCTCTCTCAAAAATACGATACTTAACCCAGTATCGATTATGTCTTCTACTATGACTACATGACGATTTTCAATATTGGTTTTCACATCCATTTTCAAAGTAATTACACCTGAGCTTTTTGTTGAAGCATCATAGCTCGATATTCTTATAAAATCTATCTCAATAGGGACTGTGATATGCCTCATCAAGTCTGATAAAAATACTACAGAACCTTTTAAAATACAAATCAACACAGGATTTTTATCAAAATATGCCTTTGACAGCTCTGTCCCAAGCTCACAAATCCTTTTCTTTAATTCTCTTTCATCAAAAAGAACAGCTGAAATGTCGCTATTCATCTATACTCCTCTTTTATAGGGGGTAGGGAGTAGGGGATAGGGGATAGATAATCCCAGCCCAATCCGCACCCACGCTTACCATTCTCTATTTACCGATTGGAAATTGCCTCTACTATTTTGTCATTTAGGATATAGTAGGTAGGAAAGTGTATAGGCGGGGAATATCTATCCCCTACCCCCTACTCTCTAAATCTTAACTCTCACCGCCGCCCTATTCTTTATATCATCACATCTATCTATTTTAACACACAAAAAATTTTTTGTTTCATTAGAAACTGCTACTCTTTGGTCTATCCTATATCCACTGACCCAAATTATCTTTTCTGCATCTGTAAATAGCACTATATTGTCCCTTTCTTTTAAAGGCACTTTTTCGTCAATCAAAAAGTTTTTGAGCTTTTTAAAACTATTCATACCAAAGGGAATAAACCTATCTCCAGCTTTTCTATATCGGAGCTTGATAGGGAATACTATTTTGTCAAAATCAAAAACAGCATACTGAGTTCGGAATTCCGAACTCCGAACTCCGAACTCCGAACTCCCAAGCTGTTTTACTTTTTTCATTTCAATTCTATACCCATTGAAAGCAAAAATATTACGAATGGTGCTGATCTCTTTTTCAAGCTCTTTTTCTGGCTCTTGATATCTATCAAGATTGCGAAATATTAAAGTATTATAGTCTTTTAATACTACAATGTTTTCAGGCAGAACAACCTCTTTAAAACCGCTATCACTCTCCAAAATTCCCATAATATCTTGAAAATGATAAGAGTAAAAATCTTTATTTTCTTGGAAATCTGTCTCCCCCACCCTACCCCCTCCATAAATGTGGGAGGATACTCCCGCCACATTATTGGGGTGGATAGGAGGGGGACTTTTCTCTTGTAACTTTTCTCTTGTAACTTGTAACTTGTAACTTGTAACTCGTAACTCAGTAAATGCCATTCTAAAAAGATAAAACCTAATGATAGGATAAATCTTTCTCAATTTTATCACATCGAATACAATATCACTATGATTTGCAGAGATTAAAGCCTTTTTATACTCTTTTTGAGCTTGATTGTCAAAGTATTTTTCTGTTAAATAAAATAGATTTCCATACTCTAAAAGCCTTTTTTCTATGTTTGGATTAAACTCTTTTTTAATAAAAGGTATAAAATCGTTTCGTATCTTATTTCGTGTATATTTATTCGAAAAATTTGTCTGGTCTACCCTAAAACCGACACCTTTGTAGTTTAAATAATTTATAAGTTCCTCTTTTTTAAATAATAATATAGGGTGAATTATTTCGCCTTTTATTGGTGCGATGCCCCCTAAACCTGTAAATCCTGCTCCACGAAGTATCATTAGTAAAACTGTCTCTGCCTGATCATCACTGTGATGTCCCAAAGCTATGTAATCAAGTTTATAATGCCTTTTTAAATCTTTAAAATATTTTAGACGAATATCCCTTGCTGCTTTTTGGATTCCAACTTCAACTTGCGGTTTTCCCTGTAAAATGTATAAAAGAATATTGTTTTTGAAACAGAATTCTTTGACAAATTTTTCATCAAGATTTGACTCCTCACCTCTTAAATGATAGTTTACATGAGCTGCCATCAGAAAAAGTGAATATTTTACTTGAAACTCCATTAACAATAGTGTCAAAGCAATAGAGTCTGCTCCACCAGACAATCCTATCACTATCCTCGCATTGGGCTTGAGAAATCCATGCTCTAAACCAAAATTTTCAAACTTTTTTGTCAGACTTTTCATACTTAAATAATAATTATTAATTAGTAATTACTAATCACTATCCCCTATTTCTTCTCATCTCTCTTAGCCTACTTGTGTGCTCATCATAACTCCTTGTAAATGTGTGCCTTCCTGTGCCATCAGCAAAAAAATAGAGATATTTTGTTTCCTCAGGATTTTGGACAGCAAAGATAGCTGCGATAGAGGGACTGCAAATTGGGTGAGGTGGTAAACCGCTGATTACATAAGTATTAAAAGGGGTTTCTGTCCTGATATCTGCATAAGTAACTCGACTTCTATGAATAAAGTCTGGTTCAAGATGATAGACTGAAGTAGGGTCAGCTTGCAATCTCATATTTATTCTTAGCCTATTGAGAAAGACACTAGCAATGATAGGCATTTCGTCTTTAAAAAGAGCTTCTTTTTCTACAATGGAAGCTAATATCAAATCATTGTAAAACTTTGCAGAATCTTCAATACTCACGAATGAATCTGCCAATCTATCAAAAAAGTTTTTTACCATTGCTCCTATCAATCTTTCCTCTGTCATGTTATATCCAAAGATATATGTGTCTGGGTAGAGAAAACCCTCAAGAGTGCTGACATTAAAACCTGTTATCTCACTCGCAAAGACAGGGTCTTTTGCTTTTGCTAGCAGTCTATCATAATCACCTAATTCATTTTGAGCTAAAATCCTCATAGTTCGGTAAATTGAAAGCCCCTCAGGGATTGTTACTCTATGAACAAGTATTTCACCAGATACGATTTTATTTAGGACATCAATCATGCTATAGTCCCCAGTAAACAGGTAATGACCAGCCTTAAGAGTTCTATCAAGTTGTTTATATCGAATTAAAACAAAGAATATCTTTTCATTTATTATGATTTCATTTTCAAAGAGTGTTCTCGCAATGCCTCTTCCACTATCGCCGCTCTTTATCTCCAATAAAGTATAATTTATCCCCACAGGTGTATAAATTATCTTGGTGATATGAGCACAAAACAATGCTATTCCTATCAAAATCAAAATCGTTAATATTAGTAATACCTTTTTCATCTTTTTTCCTCAATTGCTCTGTAGGGAACTGATTTATATAATTAGTAATTAGTAATTACTAATTACTAATTACTAAATCTCTAAGATAGCTCTCCAATATCACAGCTGCTGCTATCTGGTCGACTATTTCCTTGCTTTTTTGCCAATTTATACCTTTACTTATCAAAAATTCATTTGCTTCACTAGTCGAATACCTTTCATCCCACAAAATCAGTGGTAAATTTGTCTTTTCAGTCAATTTTTGAAAAAAGACTCTGACCTCAGTAGTCTTTGGAGTATCCTCACCTTCTATATTTAAAGGTAAACCGATGATCACCCTTTCTATCCTTTGCTCTGAAAAGATTTTTAAAAGCTCTGAAAACACCCAGTCTTCAGACCTGTTTTCTATCGTTGTATAAGGTGTTACAAACATTTTCAGCTGATCTGTAACAGCAACTCCAATACGCTTTTCACCATAATCTATTGATATATAACGGCTCATAATTTTAAGGGATAGGGGATAGAGTTTCGTTCTGCCCCCCCCATCCGTCATTGCGAGGTCGCTCTCTTGAAACTCCCCATGAAGCAATCTACCCGAAGCAATCTCGGAGCGGGTGGGAAAAGGGGGTGCTTATTTCTGCATTCTGCATTCTCATTTCTGCTTTCTATCCACTATCCCCTATCCCCTCTATATATAGGACTCATCTATCCAAATCGCAATATACCATCTATCATTTAATGGTTTTAGATGAAATCTTGCAAACCCAGCTGCTGAGATATCTGGTCCTGAAACATAGCTCAGGTAAAGGTAAAAAGGACAAGAAATAATTACCCAGTTTTCATGTCCTACTTGATTGTCAAGCACCCATAAATGCGGTGGTGGTATCTCCAAATTTAATAATATATTTGATGGTGATGATAGTCGTCCATCTGAAGAGCCTCTTGAGAATAGATTGCTATGGAAATCTATTTCTTGCTCATATCCCCACCAATCCTGTCCAATTTCAGGTGCTTGTTGCGACAAGACATGAAAGCGAAAATCTTTATCAAGAGTATCTTTAAAGAGGTCTATGGATTTTTGATTATAAGAGAGCATCAAATTTCGTAATACATTGTCAGGAGTATCATTTGCATAGATTGATAAATCCCTACCACCTTCTATTCCTGGATTAAAAGGATTGATGCAACTAGAAAATAATGCAGAAATTAGAATGCAGAATACAGAAATAAAAGCAGAAATATTTTTTCTGCATTCTGCATTACTATTTCTTATATCTTGACATTTCTGCATTCTGCATTCTAATTTCTGCATTATTTTAAGTTCCATAAGCATTTTTCATCCTACCAAAAGTCCATTCGCTTTGACCACGAAAATCATGCCATTCTTGAATTTTCCAAAATCCAGTGCTTTCTCGCTCTAAATAAAGCTGAAAACTACCCGTAAACTCATTGTTTAAATTTGGAATTGTATGATTTATATAAAGAATATACTCACGAAAAATCCAAGCATGATTTGACTGAACAATATCTGGTTGATTGGGTAATTCATATAAAAAAAGACTCATATCTTGAGTTCTATTAGAATGAAAATAGACATTCATTAGCATATCAACCTCTGCTTGTTTAAACCAACGAATAGGTAGAGAAAAATCTCTAACATCCTGAGGATCAAAATGAAAGAAAAATCCTGTTGTCAAAATTGTGCCATAATTAAATACATTTTCACGATAATTGTAAGCAAAAACAAGGTTTTCAAGACACATATAAGGAGTCGTGGGAAATGGATTCCATTCTGCTGGCTTTGAAGGGTCATCTGCATTACGAGGCTCAAATAAATCGCAAGAACCACATAAAGCAGAAATTAGAATGCAGAATGCAGAAATAAAAGCAGAAATATTATTTCTGCATTTTGCATTACTATTTCTTATTTCTTGACATTTCTCCATTCTGTCCCCCCCATGAAGAGTTCGGAGTTCCGAATTCCGAACTCCGAACTCCGAACTATATCTACTCTTACTCCAAAAATAGTTTTTATTTCTTTTTTCTAACATTTTCATAATTTCAAAAAATTTAAACTGCCTCTTTTTGTCAACTAGATTTTGAAATTAGTAATTTGGCACATAGGCATTTGGCACATAGGCATTAGTAATTAGTAATTACTAATTACTCACCACACAATTTCCCTTAAATACCTGTCCTCTTTCAAACTTCACATACCCTTTTATAGTCAAAGAATCACAATCATATAAAGAGGGAACTCCATTTTCACAAGCTTCTTTCAACTGGTCGATACTTCCATAAAACTCGTTGTTTAGGTCAAGAATAGTATCTTTTGCTCCATCTTTTTTTACTATGACATAGTCATCATTCAATTCATAGCTATCAGACCATAATAGTAGTAAATCTTGATTTTTTTTCACAGGTAAAAATCTGTTTCGAGGGACGCAGATAGCCTTTGAATTATCAAAAACAGAGATAGCTGCTCCCATAGCTGTCTCAAACTGATACACTTGGATTTCAGAATTCTGAACTCCGAACTCCGAACTCCGAACTCCCACTTTCTTTTCATTCAAAATCAAAGGCAAAGGCAAAACTCCGTCATATTCGAGTAATTTTTGTTTTAAAGCCTTTAGATTTATCCATAAATTATTTGTGTTAAAAAATTTGTAAATCTCAATATTTTGAAACTCATCAATTTCATCCTCTGGACATTGAGCTACTTCTCGTAATATCAGTTTACCATCTATTTTTTGTGCAAGGTGTCCACCCTTTTTATCCATTTCTGTTCGACAGCAGACTTCCATTGCAAAATCTATATTATCCTCAACAATTTTATCGAGGATTTTGTTGTCAACTATAGCACCAAGATTGTCGCAATTTGAGACGAAAACATATTCTATACCTTTATCAAGCAGTTTTTGGAGCAACCCACATCCAGATAAAGCATTGTAAATATCCCCATGACCAGGTGGGTTCCAGTTTGCTGTATCGATTTGGCAATCGAGTGGTTTATAGTCATCCTTTCTCACTTTGGGAAACATATTTTGGATAAAATGAAGAGGTAAATCAGAAATAATTATCTCTGGATATTTCTTTAAGAAATCCAAAGTATCGTCTGATGTATTGAAACTATTCATAAATATCAAAGGTAGCTCTATTTTATACTTTTCCCTTATTATTAGTGTTTGTTTCACGATAATATCGAGAAAAGTATCATTACCCTTCACTGGTAATAGAGACTTTGCCTTTGACAAACCCATAGATGTCCCTAATCCACCATTTAGCTTGATGATAGCTATTTTTTTTAGGTTTTCAAAGCTTCTTTCTCCAATATCCTCATAATAAATGATTTGTTTGTCATCAGGTGTAAGAATATCATTTTTACTTAATTTACCCTTTTCACCATTGAGAAATTGAATGTAATAGTGAGAAAAGACCTTTATAGTCTTTTCGTTTACACCTGCAACTCTCATCTTTTCTTTAAAGCTCTCTAAATGGAACATAATGCCTCCTTATGCACTGTAGTGCCTTATCGTTTTCCGTAGTGCCAATCTCCGATTGGCTTTTTTGATTTTTTTGCCAACCTCACTTTCGGTTTTAGTAAATTGTATTTACTAAAATGCCATTTTTTTCATTTAGCTATTATTGTCAATCAAAAAAAAGTTGACAAATTAGCTAGCTTTAAAAAAATGAAACCTATAACGAGGTAAACTAAATGAAAAAGAACAAATTTTTATATGTAATTAGCTTGATTCTTCTCGTGCTGCTATCCAGCTGTTCAAGTGCTTATGAAACATTCAATTTCAACGATGTCCCTGACGACCATTGGGCAAAAGTTGATATTGAGTTTGCTGTCAGAAGAGACTTGATTAGGTTTACTACTAGAAAAGAATTTTTCCCAGACAAATACTTTACAAGAGAAGAGGCTGCCAGAGCATTGTCTATGCTTTCTGGAGTCGGAACTGGACACATTGGATACGGCTATGACAATGTCCTAAACTACAACAACGCAATGCCCTTTCTTGAGCTGTCGGTAGGAACAGGTGTAGTCAGAGCACCACAAGACAAAACCCTTGACCGAGACGACTATATCACCCGTGAACAAATGGCTGTGATGATGATGAACTGTGCAGGTTACTTAAATAAAGGTCCACAAGGTGCCTGGATGATAAGGCTTGACTTTGAGGATCTCGAAGATATTTCAGACTGGGCTTTTGAAAGTGTCGCATTTTGCTATCTGAAAGAGATAATACTCCCAAAAGATGGTAATATCTTTGACCCAAAAGGATTGGTTACAAGAGCTGAGGCAGCTCATCTATTGCATCGTTTTTCTATAGTATTCTTATAAGAACAGGAGAATTAAGGATTTAGAATTAAGATTTGTAATTCCATTTTAAATTTTAAAATTAATTACCCCTCTATATATACTTAAGGGTCTCACCGGTCAATTTTTGGCTCACGGATCGAAAATATTTTTTTTTTTTTTGAAAAATCGTCATCAAAATGAGCTATAATGCGAAAAAATTTTTTTTGACGATTTCTGTAAAACAATAAAAAATAAAAATATCGACAATTTATCTACAGAGCAGCCGCGACCCAAGGGAGGCGGTATCTTCAACTGGGAACGCAGGCATCTTGCCTGCATTAAGATATTGCAGGCAAGATGCCTGCGTTCCCAGTTGAAGTTATAGACGAGTCTGAAAAGATTATTACATGTAGGGGACACAATTTTGCGTCATTAAAAAAGAAATTATTGTCCTAAAGGCAGTTTTATCACAAACTCCGTCCCCTTATTGACCTCTGAAAATACCTCTACACTTCCACCTATTTTTTCTACGAGTGTCTTGACTATATATAGTCCAAGTCCTGTTGATTCCTCACCTGAAGTTCCTTTTCTACCTGCTTTGGAAAACTTCTCAAATAGCTTTTTTATCATAGTCTCATCCATACCGATGCCAGAGTCTTTTATGTGAAGCTGAGCCACATCACCATTTTTCTGGGTCTTTATCTCTATCGTTCCACCTGCATTTGTAAACTTAATTGCATTCATACATAGATTATCTATAATCCTGTCAAACTTCTCGAGATCAATCATACATTGCAGAGGTTCGTCAGCTAAATTAAGAGACAATTCAATCTCCTTTTTTTGAGCAATCAAATTTAAATTGTCATATAGTGTCAAAATGCTCTTATTTATGTCAAAAAGAGCTAGTTGACTCTCTTCTTGGTCGATTTTATTTGAGTAAAGTATCTCTTTCACTAGTGCTAAAGATTGTTCTGTTGATTTAGTGATTATCTTTAGATATTTATGCTCAAAAATCTCTTTTTCTTTCAGAGCGAGTATGTCGAGAGCAGATTTAATAGAGCCTATACTGTTTTTTAAATCATGCGATATTGTCAAAAGGATAGCATCTTTTTCCTCATTGAGCTTTATCAAATCTTCTTTTTGATTGATTATTTCACTTTGATAGACTAGGAGTTCTTCATTCTTTTTGGTGATAAAATCTATTTCTCTTGTTTTTTGCTCTGATTCAAAGCTCTCTGCTAAATATGCCATATTTTTTTTATGTTCTTTAGAATTTAGTTGTTCATTTAATGCATTACATTTTAATAGTGCTTCATAAGCCTCTTCAAACTGCTTGGTTTCTGATAAATAAAAGTGATAGCTCTTGTAAAAAAGGTATAGTTCGGATTCATCGACTATATTTGCTATTTTCAAAATCGCATCTTCAAAATAAGTCTTGGCATCATCATACTTTTTCATCTTGGTATATGTTTCTCCGAGAGAACAATTTGCTTTAAAATAATGCAGATGATATTCATTTTTTTTTGATAAATCGAGACTTTCATTAAAATATCTAAGTGCTTCTTCATATCTACCTTTTTGCAAATATAGGTTACCTATTTGTTGATTACTTTCGATTATATAAAACATCTGTTGGTTTTTTTGAGAAACCTCAAGGCATTTCTTAAAATAACCCATAGCAAGAGGTATATCTCCAATTTCTCTATAAAAATTTCCAAAACTTAGTAAAGGTAGAGAATATAGTAATTGTTTATTGAGTTTTAATGCTTTTTTTAAATATTTTTTAGCTTCATCATATTTTTTGATTTCAAGATAATTTGTCGCAATATTTGAATAAAAATGAATTAAATTTGGACTATCATTTTTTTCAGATTCCAAAATCGTAACAGCTTTTATAAAGTATTCTAAAGATTTTAATCTGTGAGAAGTGCTATATTCAATATACCCAAGATTGTCATAAGCATTTGCTAAATCTGCCTTACTAGGGCTTTTTTCTGCATAAATTAGTGATTTTTCAAAATAAATCCTTGCTTCATCAATGAGACCTTGTTCGGCAAAACTTTGCCCTAAAGTAGAAGTTAAATCGAGTGTCATCAGAAGGTCATCAATAGTGGTAGCAATTTCGAGAGCTTCTATTCCATAATTTCTACCTATTTCAAAATGTCCAGCCTGAGTAAGTTTGTTACACAAGACAAAACCTAAATAAGCCTTTTTTATCCTATTTTCTGTTGTATCATAAGTTGAGACAAGAAGTTCGTTGTCTATGCTTGTTGCAATTTCAAAGGATTGTTGAGAATAATTGTTCTCTATGCCTTTGATTTGCTCCGAATAAATTTTATTTGCCAGAATATAGCTTAAAAAAGCCTTTTCTATCAAGTCTTCTGTCTTTTCGTGAGCTTTTATCAGCTCTTCTATTTCATTTCTTTCCATGTTCTCTCCAAGTATTTTTTCATTGTAAAGCAATCTTTTTAGTCTGATGAATTTTGTCAACTAGAATAGTGGTTTAGTTGACATTACATTAATAAATCATTCCATTAAATATCTCGAATTGATTATCTTTTAATCAATCCATGACGATTTTTCCGACACCAGCCAATTATGAAAATGTAACTCGATCTTTCTAGTTCGAGAATCATCGTCAACTGGAAAGTTGACACTACCTTGTTTTCGTGCTATAGAAAATCTTTAATTAAAACCCTTTCCCACCCCACATTTATAGAGTGGCAGGTGGGGAATCATCGTTTCTATTACAAAAATAACATAATCGATGTATTTCTATGGTATTTATTATTAATCATTATCAAAAATTCCTTATTGACAATTCATAATTCTTAATTACCATTTCAAAGGCAGTTTAATCACAAATTCCGTCCCTTTATTGACCTCTGAAAAAACCTCTACACTTCCATCTATTTTTTCCACAAGTGTCTTGACAATATATAGTCCCAGTCCTGTTGATTCCTCACCTGATGTCCCTTTTCTACCTGCTTTGGAAAACTTCTTAAACAGGTTTTTTTTCATAGTCTCATCCATTCCTATACCTGAGTCTTTTATGTGAAGTTGTGCTACATCACCTATTTTCTGTGTTTTAATTTCTATTGTTCCACCAGAGTTGGTAAATTTGATAGCATTCATACAGAGATTATCTATTATCCTGTCAAACTTCTCAAGATCTATCATACATTGGAGAGGCTCTTCAGCTAAAGCAAGAGACAATTCAATCTCTTTTTTCTGAGCTATCAAATTTAAATTATCATATAGAGTCAAAATGCTCTTATTTATGTCATAAAGAGTTAACTGACTCTCTTCCTGGTCGATTTTATTTGAGTAAAGTATCTCTTTCACTAGTGCTAAAGACTGTTCTGTTGATTTATTGATTATCTTTAGATATTTATGCTCAAAAATCTCTTTTTCTTTCAGAGCGAGTATGTCGAGAGCTGATTTGATTGAACCTATGCTATTTTTCAAATCATGCGAGATTGTGAGTAGGATAGCATCTTTTTCTTCATTTAGCTTTATCAAATCCTCTTTTTGATTGATAATTTCATTTTGATAGACGAGGAGTTCTTCGTTCTTCTTGGTGATAAATTCTACTTCTCTTGTTTTTTGCTCTGAATCAAAACTTTCTGAAAGATAAGCCATGTTTCTATTTTGTTCATCAGAACTTAGCTTTTCTTTTAGCTCATAATATTTAGATTGGGTTTTATAAGCTTCTTCATATTGCTTTGTTTCATACAAAAAAGTATGATAAAAACTAAAAAATTGAAGTTTATCTTTATCATTATCTATAAGTCCAAGAATCGTGAGTGCCTTATCAAAAAAAGATTTAGCTTTATCATATTTTTCCAATTTTGTATAAGTGTGTCCGATCCCAATAGATACTCTAAAACATACTTCTTGATAATCGTGTTGTATTGCTAGATCGAGAGCTTCATCAAAATATTTTATTGCCTCTTTATACCTTTCTTTTTTGTTATTTAAGAGACCAATCTGATAGGTACATTCGATTATATATAGCATATCTTGCTTATTTTTAGAAATCTCGAGTCCTTTTTTATAGTAACTCATAGCGAGAGAAAAATCACCTAAATCCCTGTAAAAACTTCCAACTCCATGATATATTGAAGGGAATTGTGCATTTTTATTGAGCTTTAAAGATTTTTTTAAATATCTCTTTGCTTCATCGAATTTGCCTATACCAGTATAAATTGTAGCTACATTTGTATAGAAGTGAATTAGACTGGGATGCTCTCTTTCTTTTTCCTCTAATATTGAAACAGCCTTAGTAAAATATTCTAAAGCTTTAAAGGTTTTACTCATCGCATTTTCAATATTTCCAAGATTACAATAAGCATTTGCTAAATCGCTTGGAAGTCGACTTTTTTCTGCATAAATAAGAGATTTTTCAAAATATTCTCTCGCATCATTAAAGAGACCTTGATGATAAAAACTCTGCCCTAAAGCAGTACTTATATCTAATGACATTAAAAAATCATCTTCGGTTGCAGCTATTTCAAGAGCTTCAATCCCATAATTTCTGCCAGTTTCAAATTGTCCAGCCTGAGTATGTTTATAACACAAAACATACCCTATATAGCCTTTTTTTGACTTGTTGTTTGTGGTTTCGTATTCTGATATAAGCAGTTGATTGTCAATTTTGGCTGTTATCTCATAAGCTAGATAAGAATAATTTGTCTTTACATCTTTTATCTGATGCAAATATATTTTATTTGCCAGAGTATAGCTCAAAAAAGCCTTTTCTATCATGTCCTCTGTCGTATCGTGAGTTTTTATAAGCTCGTTAAAATCTCTTAGTTCCATGTATTCTCTATGTCCTTTTTAAACATTGTAAATCAAAATTTATAGTTTGATGTATATAGTCAACTAAAAAAGTGGTTTAGTTGACATTACATTAATGACCGCAGTCCGAAAAGTCATTATTGCCCCCCCTTTCCCCCCCCCACTCATTCTTCATGGGGGGGGCAACTACTCCCTACTCCCTACTCCCTACCCCCTACGCCCTACTCCCTATTCCCTACCCCCTACCCCCTACTCCCTACTCTGCTGGAAACCAATTTATCATCCCTGTAACATTGATAGTCGACAAGATAGTGCCGACAAAGATACACAAGATGATAATCAGTTTTGTATAGTCTTGAGATTTGAGTGTGCCGAGTATCATTGGGTCTTTTGACAGGTAAGCAGAAGCAGCATAGAGTTCCTCTCCTATCAGAGTATAGTCGCAGGTCGTGATAAAGAAAGGTATTTGCGTTACGGCATCTGTCCCTGCTACTTGAATAGCACCAGTCATATTTCCTGTTTCTGTCATGACAAGAGCTTCAGCAAAGAAATATCCCATATAGAAATTTGTCGCAGTTTTTTGCCTTATCATGATACCATTGACACCTGCTACATAAGCAAATTGCTCAAATGCTACAAAAAAGACATCGTTTGCATCATAAGAGTCTGGTCTACCTGCTACAGAGTATGACTCCTTGACTATTTGCTGAGCTATAGGTAAGACAATATAGTCTCCACAAGGGACGATAATCTTTGTGTCATATTGAGCTGCTTTTTTTGTAACATGACCGAGTATAGATAGAGCAGCCAGAGTCGCCACATCGTCAATAGAAGTAAAGCCTGGGACAAAGAGCATTGGTCTTCCCATTTCAGTCGCTCTACCGATAGCATTGTCTATTTCCTCGATGCCTGCAATAGGTCTGATAAAGAGGTCTTTGCCGCTTTTTGTGAGTCTATAGCAATAAAAGACAAAGAAAGTAAATATCAAAGAGGAAATCAGCATAGGGAAAGAGTTTGTGTTAAACCAATCAGGTGTCGGGAAGATATAATCATTTCCATTTTCATCTACATAGACATCAGAGATAGAAAAAAGTGCCTTTCCATCTGTCTTTACTATGTAGTATCTATATGACCTTCTTTTTGTTTCTCTCATTTCTATGAGCTTTGAAATCCTCTCTTTATGATTACTTAGTTGATTTATAGCTCCAAGCACTGGATGGCTTGCTTGAACATCGAGGATACCGTTGAGATAATCAATCATCCAAAGAGCCTCTACATCCTCTTCGGGAATTATAGACTCATCCTCTTCGGATAAATCAAAGGCAATTCTCGCTTCAAACTCTGCTATCTGTTGTCTGGTGATATTCACAAAATCTTGATAAAAGAGGTTTGTCGAGATATGAGTGCCAAAATCACTGTCAAAACCAATATCGATACTTGTCTCAAATAAAAATTGGTTTCTTTCTAAATCAAAACTTTCAATCATTTTGTAGATGTGAGTTTCATAAGGGATAAAATCATCAAAAAAGTTTATCAAAGGTGTAATCTTACTCTGGATGCCTGGTGAATTACTTGCCAGCGATTGTTTGACTATTTGATACCTATACATTAGCATTTCCTCATCATCACTAAAGAGATTACTAGGACGCAGCATCAATAAATCTTCATCATAAATGATAGTCTGGCTCAAAAATGGGACTTGGTGTATGTCTGTGCCTGGTGCATTAAATGACATATAAACCTTGAAACCCTCAAAAAAATACATTTCAGATGGTAAATCAAGATTAAAGACATTGTCGATAAAATGCTCGGTTATGGTGTCAAAAGTGTTTCCGTTATTATCTACAAACCTAAAGGTAATATCCTTTATTTTGTAGGTAGGTATTGCAGAATAGTCATAACTAAAGGTCAACCTTCTTCTATCCCTCAATCTATTTCGAAAGGATATTCTCGTCAGCTGCACAAGCGGTTTACCGATGATGATTTCGTTTGCATCACCTTTGTCATTTGGTTTATCACGAACAATAAAACTCGGCAAGACAGGCAAATCCGATGAGTCTTTGACGACAGTTTCTATTGGCTCTGAAACCGACTGAAATCCACCAAAGTCATCAAGAGTGATAAAAAACATATAGTCATCTATCAGATTCGGATTAAACTCTATAAGTGAGCCATCCGTGTCATTTATCAAAAAACCATCTTCAAAATGTAAAAAACAATAATTGAAAGAGGTTGAAACACTTTGAAGCAAACGACCCGGTCTATCAACAGTTTCAGGTCTGACAGCGGTAGTATCACCGATTGTAGCGAGTCTATTCCATTCACTCAACTCATTCATAAACTCTCTATACCGTGCCAACGCATCAATCTCAGACCTTTGAATCATGTAAATAGATGCCTGATATATATCACTCATTGACAGAGGATAGTCAAATTCAAAATTGAGTGTCTGTGTATCTTCGAGCCAGACATTATAAAAATTTGTTTCTGACATCGGTGTGCCATCTGAGGCAAGAAAATATCTTGTAAATGACATCGGTATATCATCTGAGGCAATACCTGAGACTATAGGTGCATAAGGGTGAAAATTTCTGCGCTCATCTACAGCGATGACGGTATAAAAGTATTCCTTACCTGTTTTGATACCAGAAAGTATAGTCTCAAAATCTTCTATCCTTAGACCACCGAGAAGTTGCTGTCCACCTTCATCAGAGGGGATTAAATGTCTGGTAGTTTTTCGATAAAAGTGTTCTTTTTTGATGATACCTAATACATCGAAATGCTCTAAAAGAGGTCCAACTACACTTACATCACGCGGTAAAGCTTGAAATATAGGGCTACCAGGGCGTTGTCCCTTTTCTTGTCTCAATCTTCGTGGTGAAGTAAGGTCTGCAAAAGTCCTATAATCATTGTCATAAAAAACGACCTCACCGCTTGCTACTCCAGAATTGGCATTTACTTCAACACTACCAAGATAATAAAGAGTATTGGGAGTTACTCCCCGATAAATCCGATACTCTATTATTCTGGCTGTGCGTGGTAAAGCATCAAATTTGATAATCAGACCATTTCCACCATCAAAAGGGTCATCCTCAACGGTGAGATTCCTGACTACCATTGTATCATTTGCCATACAAACACTAAAGCAAAGTGTCAGTAAAGCAAGATATATTAAAAAATTACGCATAAAAAGCTCCTTTTTAGAAATGAGAAATAAGAATGCAGAATGCAGAAATATTTCTGCATTTTCATTACTGCATAATCATTTTCTCTCTGTGTTCTCTGTGACTTCTCTGTCTTCTCTGTGTTAAAAAAACTAACTCCCAAAATACCTTATAGTATTCTGCAAGACATCAATGACGAGAAATTGTATTCTCCCTATCAAGAGTGAGATACGAGCCATCACAGTGTATCCAAAGGAAGCACCAAAGCCGAGCATCATATACCAAATCCCTACTTTTACGACCTTTCCATAAAGACCTGTATGAGCCTTAGAGAAAAAGAAATAGAGTAGTATCGTTACAGTTCCCACCCAGACCAAAAAGGTATTTATGTCTTGGATAGGTATCATCGCACCTCTCATCTGGACAAGAACGCCTGCGTGCATTGACATTGGGACGCCCATACCGACCATACCCATACCAAAGGCAATAGGGAATTTTGAGAGCCAATTCAGTTTCCTATTGAAAGTGAAGATATAGAGGATACCAAGACAGGCAGGTATTATCAGCTCAAATCTATGCTGTAGGAATATAGGACGATAAACATTTGGTATCATCGCCGCATTCCAGCTCAAAGGTATTGCATAACCCATCGAAACACCGACAAAGAGGTGTTCGGCGAAACGATAGAAAGGGTTATCTTTATACAAAAACGAAAAAATACAGAGCGTAAAAAACGCTGCTACCCAGTTACTAAAAATTTCAAACATCTTTTGCCTCCTTTATTGTGCTTCTTTTTTGAGTCTATATTTTTGAACGAAATACCCTATATTTCCAAGTAGGATAAAGACAATGATGAGGATATGAGCTACCGACTGAGCATTCATACCGATACGAGCTTGCTTGAAATTGTAGGGGATACTTTCATTGGTTAGAGCAAAGCGAGGGTCGTCCATTTCTGTTCTGAGGACTTCTCGTGAAAATTCTCTACCAGTAGCAGCAAAGACTTCAACTAGCTTTTCATACTCACTTGCTCCTTTTAAGCCTGCGAGCATACCTATCAGCTGACCTGTTTGCAGTTGGGGGTAAACATCGGCTGCTGAAACTGCTGTTACTCCGACTGCGACATTTGTGCCAAATCTTGAGCGTGCATAAGTAATCCAAGTTCCACCGGGAGCAGAGCCAGTGAACTCAATGACGAGGTTCATTTCATTGTAGTTCCTGATATTATTCATAGCTGCGAGACTGGAGAGCTGTCTACCTTCAGCGTCTATTTCGATAGCATTGGTGATGTCTTCACCCATACCGAGTATCATAGCAAGATAGAGAGCAGGAATTTTGTAACCAAAATTTATATAGTGGACACCAGAAACGAGCTGTTTGGGGTTGTGTTCCCTTGTAGCAAATTCCTCTTTTACGGTGTTTATAGCTAGGTCAATCAATGGAGCTGCTGTAGCTATCCAAGTGATAGTAAAGACCTTTATATCGCGTTCAAAGGCATGCCTGAGGACTGCGAGTTCCATAGGGAAAAGCTCTGGCATAGTAGAGGCATCGTGCATGATTGCCAAAAGTATAGCTCTATTGTGGTCTTCTGGTGCTGTCCCAGCTGGTGGTGCAAAGGAGTCTATCATGCGGTATAAACTTTCTGTAGGTCTGGTCGTATATGTCCGTGAATTAAATGGAAATGCGAGAGGTAAAAAGATACAGATAGCCAGCACAAGATAAATCCATCTTCTGTCTATTTTTTGTAGATTTTCAAAAAAATTCATGTTTCCCTCCTTTTATTGTCCGCCACCGAGATAGGTGCGTTCTATTCCGAGCATTATTCTCAAGGCAGTAGCCACCATACCGAGACCGACACCGAGTGCGATACCTCTTTTGGAAGCAAGGTTTGGCACATCAAGTATCCATTGTGTAACATCGAGGATACCCTCACCAAACATCGCCACGCCGATAGGCACTTGACCGAGCATAACAACGATAGCAGCGACAAGCAAAACAGTAGCCTCTGCCGACCTCGCTCTAAAGGCTTTATATGCTGCAGAAGCTATATAAAATGCCAGTAAAGCAAACATTGTAGCACCCATTGGCATCTGGACATTTCTAAATATCCACATATAGGGAGTTCCCTCTTGAGTTCCCCAGATGAAGCCTGCGGCTGCTGTAAAATAAAGACCAACCAGCGTAACGATGCTGTAATGCCAGTTCGGTGTCTTTCTCTGAATTCTTGCAGTATGGTTCATAGTCAGCGACATAATGCCGAGAGCTACTCCAAAAGGTGAAATAGCTCTTATCCAGTCAAGATACCAATCAAGAAAGTCCTGCGATATCTTGTGAGGGATAAAAGTATGACCTGCAAATAAAAAACATAAAGTGATAACGATGATCAAAGGTATTGTTCTTTTCATTTTTACTCCTATCTACTTGGAAACATATCTATTATAGCCGTAACTTGTAGAGAGCTAAAAATAGTTCCAAAGATTAAAAAAATCAAAATCAAAAATTTGTAGTAGTCCTGAGCTTTCAGGGTGCCAAGCTGCAAAGGCTGTCTCGCCATATAAGCAGAGGCTGCATATAATTCCTCACCCATGAGTGTGTAGTCACAGGTGGTGATAAAGAAAGGTATTTGAGTAACTGCGTCTGTTCCAGCTATTTGAATAGCACCAGTTGCGTTTCCTGTTTCGGTCATGATTAGAGATTCAGCATAAAACATTCCCATGTAGAAATTTGTCGCTGTTTTTTCTCTCACCATAACACCATTTACACCAGCTACATAAGCAAACTGCTCGCTGGAAACAAAAAAGACATTGTTTTTGTCAAAAGAGTCTGGTCTACCTGCCTCATAATGAGCTTCTCTCACTATTTCTTGAGCGATAGGTAAGACGATGACATCTCTATTGGGGACGAGTATCTTTGTGTCGTATTCTGCTGCTTTTTTGGCTACACGACCAAGTATTGCCAGACCTGCAAGGGTAGCTACATCGGATATGCCCGAGATACCAGGCACAAAAAGGATAGGTCTACCCATTTCCGTAGCTCTACCGATAGCATTGTCTATTTCCTCAATACCCGCAATAGGTCGAATATAAAGGTCGCGTCCCCTGCGAGCAAGACTGACAAAGATTGATACCATGATGCCAAATATCAAAGAAGCTATGAGCATTGGCACTCTCTCGGTATGAAACCAGTTTGAAACAGGTGTCATGAAAACAGGCTCGCCGTTTTCATCTACCGTGATGTCTCGCATAGTAAACATACCACTTCCATCAGAGAGAAACATCTGGTAGGTAAAATACCTTCTGTCTATCTCGCGTATCTTTTTGATAGCTCTTGCGCGTGTTCTTTGATTTGTGATATTATTGACATATTGCAGAGTTTCATTGCTTGCCATGAGGCTTTCCTGTGATTCCAATCGTCTTGTATAAAAATCTATGCCACTCTGGGCATAATCTCTATCTGCATCGGTTTCTGCATTGTCATAAAGCTCTTGATACTCTGCTATAGAAGCTCTGATAGCATTTAAAGCATTTGGTACTTCTGAGGCAAACATCGGAACTGTGATGAGAGTCCTTGTTTCATTGTCCCAGATTAAATCTATGTTTTGGTCGACCAGAAACATTTTTCTTTCATTACAATAATCAAGTATAGGTCGCCCGATACTGACTTCATAATTAATCAAATCATTGGTCATCCTGTCAAATAAAGGAACTTTTTTGGACATCAAAAATGAATTTGCTGACCTGCCTCTTTTAAATATCTGAAGAGAAAATTCATCTATATTAACATCCTGAAACATCAGCTCCTGAGGTCTTAATGTAAGGATAGTTTCATCAAAGATAAGTCTTTGTGTCAAAAAATGCTCACGATCAATACCTTGTTTTGTGCGAAACCACATTTTCACTTCGAGGTCACTTGTATCAGTCGATATACCTCTGATTTTAAAGATACCGTCTTGGAAAAACTCATTTATAGTAGCGAGAATATGACCGTTTGTGTCAGATACCTCAAAGTAGATATTACGGATTTTATGGTTTTCATTTGTTGAATACTCATAGCTCATTTGGATATGTGTTCTATCTTCGTTTAAATAGGTTACAGAAGCTATACGGGCAAAGGGTTTTCCCCAGAGTAGCTCAAGATAATCGCCTTTGTCGTTTTTTTGGTCATGGATAGAAATAACATCGAGAAAGGGTAAATCTGAGCTATGGACATTGCGGATATGATATGGATTTGAAAAGCTCCTTAAATCAGAGAAATCGATATAGGAAAGGACAAAACTGTATTCGGAAATAGAATTATTGAAAGTGTAATTGAAAGTGTTATTTCCCCATAAAGCGGAGTCTGATATATGACCCTCATTTACTTCTATTTTTGCGTAAGTAGGTGGAGTAGCTCCGAGAGTAAATCTCCAAATCATTGTGGCTGGCATCCTATTGTAAAGCTCTCTAAAGCCAGCGTGGAACTCGTTTTGTCTATCGGGGATTGACATCATTGATGCAGACAAGATGTCTGCGTTCCCAGTAGATGCAGACAAGATGTCTGTGTTCCCAGTAGATGCAGACAAGATATCTGCGTTCCCAGCCTCTACGAGATTTTCAACCCATACATCAAAACTATCGTTGTATGTGTTGTATTCAGAGAGCCATGTTTGATAACTCTCTTCATTTTCCACAGCCAAGATAGCAAAAAACCTAATGTCATCTAAATAAATCGGTATTTCCCACTCAAATTGTAGATTACCACTTTGAGTCGTAGCAACGGCGTCCTCGCCGTTGATTTCCTCTTCGGTAACAAAGACACCGTGCAATGTTCTTGGAGTTTCAGGTGTATTGTCGATAGGGATACCTTTTACTGCATCAGGAAAGGGAAAAAACAACCTACTCTCATTTACAGCCACTACTGTGTAGTAGTAGGCATGACCGGGTATCAGCTTTTTGGCAACGGTCAGTTGATTTGGCTTTATCCCTGCATAAACTCTATCATCTCTCTCTACTAATGTAGATTGGAAATAAAAGTTTTCTTTGGGAATTATACCTCTCAATGTGTAGCCCTGAAGCATTGGTCCTAGGACATCGACATCACGCGGTAAAGCTCGAAAGAGTGGACTATCTGCTGGCTGACCTCTTTCCCTTTGGAGTCTTCCAGGCGACGCAATGTTTGTAAAGACATTGAAGTTTCTGTCGTAGAAAGACATTGTCGGGGTTGTTACGCCTATACGCGGATTGACGGGTAGCTCGCCTATGTAAAACAAACTATCAGGTGAAAGTCCTCTATAGACGCGATAGGAAATTACTCGTGCTTCAAAAGGAAGTGGCTCCCAGACTATTCGCACACCACTACCATCATCATCAGGTATGTCAATCACTTTCAGATTTTTGACTTTTAATGAGTCGTCATCAATCCTATAGGCTCTTGCACCTGCATAAAGTGAAACCGCACAGAGCATCGAGATGAGCAGAAATACGAGAACTATTCTCGTCATTTTCAGCTTATTACTTGCCATAATACATCTCCTTTATATCTATTATTTTTTTCTCTTAAAAATTATTAATTAGTAATTACTAATTTCTAACTGCCCCCCATCGTAGTGCCGCACTCCCTTCTGCTTTTTTT